>JGI12186J15620_100307_pt1 | contig 22186 bp, 16 predicted proteins | sample FosCloommunities_FD_15620 | JGI IMG/M metagenome (IMG submission 15620) | reverse complement strand
CGACTCTAGAGGATCCCACCAGGAAACAGCCTAGGAACACGGCCGACCGAATCTGCTCGAGTTTGCTGGCCAGGTTCTGCTGCATGGCGCTGTACATTTTCGCAAGGCTCCTCATCTCGTTGGCCCCGGCTCAACCCTCGTGCCAGGTAAGAATGATCTTTCCCGAGTGGCGCGAGCGCATGGTCTCGAAGCCTTTTTCAAAGTCGTGAAAGGCATATCGGTGAGTGATCACCGGCGTGATATCCAATCCTGATTGAAGCATCACGGTCATCTGGTACCAGGTCTCATACATCTCCCGGCCATAAATGCCGCGGATCGTGATCATGTTGAAGACGACCGTCTGCCAGTTAATTGCGATGTCCTGGGTCGGAATGCCGAGCATGGCGATCTTGCCGCCATGACAGAGGTTGGCAAGCATATCGCGAAAGGCGTCCGGGTTGCCTGACATCTCAAGTCCGACGTCGAAGCCTTCGCGCATTTTCAGCTCTGTTTGGGCGCTGGCGATGGAACGCTCGCGGACGTCAAGCGCCAGGGTGGCTCCCATCTTGCGCGCCAGTTCGAGCCGGTAGGGGTTAACGTCGGTGACCACGACGTGCCGAGCGCCGGCATGGCGGACGATCCCGGCGGCCATCACGCCGATCGGCCCCGCCCCAGTGATCAGCACATCCTCACCCAGCACATCGAACTGAAGGGCCGTGTGAACGGCGTTGCCAAACGGGTCGAAGATCGCCTGCACGTCGCGGAGCAGTTGCGGGTCGTGCACCCAGACGTTGGTCATCGGCAGTGAGAGGTACTCTGCGAATGCTCCCGGGCGATTGACTCCGACACCCCGGGTGTCCTTGCACAAGTGCCGCCGTCCGGCCAGGCAGTTCCGACACCGCCCGCAGACCACGTGCCCCTCACCGCTGACGATCTCGCCCACGTGAAAATCCGTGACGTTCGAGCCGACCTCGACGATCTGGCCCACGAATTCGTGGCCCACTACCATTGGCACTGGTATCGTCTTCCGAGCCCACTCATCCCATTCATAGATATGGACATCGGTTCCGCAAATTCCGGTGCGCAGCACCTTGATGAGCACGTCGTTGATGCCGATCCGCGGAACAGCCACCCTCTCGAGCCAAAGTCCGGGCTTGGCCTCTTTTTTCACGAGGGCCAGCATCGTCTCCATGGCGGCGATCTCCGAGGGCTTCGCGTGATCCGCGATAGGCAGGGCGCGAACTCGCGATTTTTCATGCAGAGTAACTGGGCACTACCTCGCCCGCAATGCTTCCTGGCGGCGGGTCACCGCGCAGATCAGTCCGACCGATCGATCCAGCAAGTCTGGCGATCGCGGACTTTTCAGATCCCATGTAGCTCTATGGCGGCTGACCGATTCACCGGGGAAAATGGCCCGTGACCTCAATTGGGTCAAGGAACGCTTTTCCTTGCGAGCAAGCTCATACGGAGGCTTCGATGGTGATCGACCAGGCAACGCTGAAACAGTTTGTTCAGGATATCTTCGGGGCCGTGGGAAGCCATCATCACGAGGCGAGGCGGATTGCCCACTACCTGGTCGAGGCGAATCTCGTGGGGCATGACTCGCACGGGGTGATCCAAGTGCCGCGCTACGTCGAGCGGGTGCGCGCGAGAACGCTGGTTCCGAATCAAACGGTCGAGATCGTCCGCGAAAACGAGGTCCTGGCGGTGCTTGACGGCAGGCTCGGGTTTGGCCAGGTCATAGGGGAAGAGGCCATGCGCATCGCCTTGGACAAGTGCGCCAAGTTTGGACTTTCGCTCGTAGCTCTGCGGAACTCGGGACACCTGGGAAGGATTGGCGACTGGGCCGAAATGGCCGCGCGGGAAGGCAAAATGTCAATTCTGTTCGTGAACACCAGCGGAGGCGGCATCCTGGTCGCGCCGCACGGTGGTACCGAGCGCCGACTTTCTGCCAACCCCATCGCCGCGGGCGTCCCCGTCAAAGGCGGCGCCCCTATCATTCTGGACATCTCGACCTGCACCATCGCCGAAGGGAAGATCCGGGTCGCGGCCAACAAGGGAGTGCCTGTCCCTGAGGGCTGTTTGCTGGACGGCCAGGGCCAGCCGACCACCGATCCCCAGGCTTTCTACTCGTCACCCCCTGGCGCGATTCTGCCGGTGGGCCGGCACAAGGGATTCGGATTAGGAGTGATGGTCGAGGCCCTTGCCGGTGCACTTTCTGGAGGCTCGTGCAGCCGGCCTGGAACCAAGGCCGTCTCCAACAACCTGCTGGCAATTGTCATTGACCCGCCACGGCTGCGCGACCAAGCCGATTTTGACGAAGACCTGGCCAGCTTCACAGCGTGGGTCAAGAGTGCCAGAACTGTCGCGCCGGATGGAGAGATCTTGATGCCAGGGGAGCCTGAGCACCGGTCAAGGCTTGCGAGGCTGCGCGATGGCATCCCGTTGGATGCGACGACCTGGAACCAACTGCAGGCAGTCGCCCAGAGTCTGGGAATAGCCGGTAATCAGGTCTGAGCGAGCGCCTTCATGAGTTCCCTGGCAAGGAAGGAGTGTCTAGATCGTCTCCGTGACACAGCGACCTGGGATATTGTCGTCATCGGTGGCGGCGCGACCGGCCTGGGCACGGCCGTAGACGCCGCGTCGCGCGGTTACCGCACACTCTTGCTCGAGGCGCGCGACTTCGCTCAAGGGACCTCGAGCCGAAGCACCAAGCTGATCCACGGTGGGGTTCGCTATCTCTCTCAGGGGAACGTCCGACTTGTACGAGAAGCACTTCGTGAACGAGGGCTCTTGCTCCGGAACGCACCGCATCTGGTCCATTTACGTAGGTTCGTGGTACCTGCCTATCGTCACTGGCAGTTGCCGTACTACGGTACGGGCCTCTGGCTCTACGACCGTCTGGCAGGGAAGCTGAGCCCCGCCAGGTCGCGCTGGATCTCTCGAACTGAGACTTTAACACTGGTGCCCACAGTGCGAGACACGGGTCTGCTGGGCGGAATTCTTTACACAGACGGCCAATTCGATGACGCACGGCTGGCGATTTCTCTGGCCCGCACATTCGCCGATCTGGGCGGTTGTGCACTCAACTACTTGCCCGTCGCGGCACTAATTCGCCGGGCCGGACGGATTGCTGGCCTGAGAGCTCGCGACCTTGAGACCGGCGAAGAATTCACAGTGACAGCGCGGGCCGTGGTGAATGCCACAGGCGTCCACGCGGACGAGATCCGACGGCTGGATGAGCCCGGCGCGGCGAACTTGATTGTGCCCAGCCAAGGCGCCCACATCGTGCTCCAGCGGTCTTTCTTGCCGGGTGAGACCGCCGTCATGGTACCAAAGACCGACGACAAACGGGTTCTGTTCGCGATTCCTTGGTGCGGTCGGGTGCTCGTGGGCACCACGGATACAGAGTTGTCGACCCTTCCGCTCGAGCCTCGACCGCAGGACCAAGAAATAGACTACCTTCTGGACCACGCGGGGCGCTATTTGCATCGACCGCCAACCCGGGCCGACGTCCGGAGTACCTTCGCCGGCCTTCGCCCTTTGCTCCGACCGGCCGGAGGACGGCAAATCTCCAGTTCCAGGCTTTCGCGTGAGCACGTGGTCGTCGTCTCCAAGTCGGGGCTGGTGACAATCACCGGCGGAAAATGGACGACCTATCGCCCTATGGCGCGGGACGCAGTCGACAAAGCGGCCTGGGTGGGTGGTCTTCCGGTTCGCCCCTCCGCGACAGCCTCACTTGGCTTACACGGCAGGCTGGAGGCGGCCGAAGACCCTCCCTTGCATCTCGCACACTATGGCACGGATCTCCCAGGGGTTAAACAACTCATGAGTACGCAAGCAGAGCTAGGTGCGGAGCTTCATTCTGCCCTTCCCTACCTGGCCGCCCAGGTTGTGTGGGCTGCGCGCCACGAGGCGGCTCGCACGGTTGAGGACGTGCTCGCACGACGCACACGCGCCCTCTTCCTCGACGCTCAAGCCACCATCGAGGCTGCCGCTTCGGTTGCGAAACTGCTGGGCGAGGAACTCAGCCGCGATGCTGCCTGGCAAGCCGACCAGGTCGTTCGATTCCGATCGCTGGCTGAGGATTATCGAGTGAGAAACCGATAGCATCCCCTTCTGCTTTCAGCATTTAGAGGCGCGGAGACCTTTGGGAAAGCAAGCTGAACTGCCCTGTCCTCAGCGCCAGAAGCAGTTCATCGGGTCATTGGCGACATACTCAAGCGCATCGTGCAGCGAGAGTACCATGCCCAATGAGCCGACAGGGAGCCAGCGCTCGCGAAACGGACTCCAGTAAAGCACCTCAAACTGGTCTCTCGTCCCGCGTGGGCGCAGTCGCGCAATCGGCATGCTGGAGTCCTGATGCAGCAGCGTATAGCCATGAGCGTCTTTGCGAACTGCGACACCGCCTCCCTGCTCCGCGTTGAATGCCTCTATGCGGCTCTGGACGAAGTCAAGAATCACCGCCCTGCCCTGGTTGAGCGTGCGGCCCGACGACGAAGCAGGCCCGCGCCTGGCTCGTGCACTGCTCGGCTTCTTTGACTTCATCGATGGCTCCCGCTTCGCGTCGGCACCGTCCCGGTGGGCTCACGCGCCTGTCTCGGAACGCATAGCCGCATATCATACCCAATCGGCGACGGAAGCGGAAAAGAAATGAGGAAGGCCGCAGTTCACTGACGGGCAGGTTCGCAAGGGAAGCCCATCCACTCGGCAATTTGTCCACGAGATATGCCGAAGCAGCGCAGGCTGGTCGCCAGGTAGATTTTCGCGTCGAGAAATAGATTCAAACGGTTCACATAATGGATATCATACTTCAACCTGCGGGACAGGCTGCCGAGGTCTGTCACGGGTGGCTGAAGTACTTGAGCAAGGCCCCATACTCCCGGGCGAACCATGTGGCGAAGGTGGTAAAGCGGCAGGGCGCGCTGGAATTGGGCGACCAGTTCCGGACGCTCGGGACGAGGACCGATCAGGCTCATTTCGCCGCGGATCACGTTGATCAACTGTGGCAACTCATCGACCTGGCTGCGACGCAGAAACCGACCGACGGCAGCGGCGCGCCGCTCACCCAGAAGAGAGCAGCACGAGCGATTGGTCTGCCGATCCACTTCGATGGACCGGATCTTGTACATCGTGAATTGCGACCCGTTCTGGCCGACTCGCTTGAGTTTTGAAAAGAGTGGACCCGATGAAGTGAGCCGAACCAGTAGCATGGAGAACACGATGACCGGCGAAAGCATGATGAGCAACATGGTCGCAACCAGGCGCTCGACTATCGACTTGGCCAATTCATACCAACTCACCGTTCGACTCTCTAGTGAGCGAAGCGCATCATCGAAGTTATCAACGTCGTGTGTAACTGTTATTATGGACAGAAGTTGCATGAATCCCGTCCCCTCAGGCGACAAAGTTTCTGCATGCTTCTAAACCACTAAACGGCATCATCGTAGCACTCATCCGTCAAACCAACGATCCCTTTCTGCTGACGTGACGGATTTTATCGATGCATCAATGCACGCATCAAATATACTGCACATCGATCATTACACACTATCCTCATCATAAGAGTATGGCCGAGTAACAAGGGTTCTGGTCATGATCGTGTAGGCGAGATAAGGGAGGTTTTGCCGCGCTCGGGCGGCGGTGCGATTTGAGTGCACAGATCGCATCATGTGAATGTATGCTCGATCATTTGGAGCGTGGGGAAGATGGACCGAATCGGTGCCGACCTGCTCGTTGAGGGACTGATCAGTTACGGCATTGATCACATGTTCGGTATGCCCGGATCGCACTCAACGGCAATCTACGACGCCGTGGCTCGCAGCAACCGGATTGCAACTGTCCTCGTCCGCAACGAGCAAGCCGGGTCGTTCATGGCCGACGGCTTCGCTCGGGTGTCGGCTCGGCCGGGAGTCATCTGCACGACGGCTGGGCCCGGGGCGACCAACGCCTTGACAGCAGTGGCCGAGGCCTGGGCTGACTCGGTGCCTTTGCTCTTGATTGCCGGCCAGGTCAATGCGGGCGATCTCGATCGCGAGTGCGGCAACTACCACGAGATCGACCTGGAGGGGATCTTCCGGCCCGTGACCAATTGGTGCGGCACTGTTCGTGCTGCAGAAGAGATCTCCGCGATGATCGAGAAGGCCTTCCGGGCCATGACCCACGGTCGGCCCCGGCCCGCGGCGCTCTTTCTGCCACAGGACCTGATGCGGCAACCTTGCAAACTGAAACTTGAGATGCGTGAGTCGCCCCAGCCCGCTGCGGTGGACGTGCCGCGGACGGCAATCTGCGCGGCAGCCGACCTGCTCGCGAAAGCCCGGTCGCCGATCATCCTCGCAGGCGGAGGTGCACTCTGGTCCGGGGCCGCGGAAGCGCTCCGACAGCTCGCTCGCCAGCTCGGTTGCCCGGTCATCACCACGCTCAACGCCAAGGGCATACTCGACGAGCGCGACGCCTTCTCACTGGGCCACGCCCGTTCTGTGCGGGCTCGCGTGGCACTGCCCCATGCCGACGCCATGCTCGCCGTTGGCTGCCGGTTCACCGAAGTCCTGACCGACTGGCGTCGGATGCCCGTGCCGCGGCAGCTTGTTCAGATCGATCTCGACCCCGGTCAGATCGGCGTGAACTATCCGGTCGCCGTCGGTATCGTGGCCGATGCTCGCGAGGCCTTGACCATGCTGCGGCAAACTCTCCCGTCGGGGCCGACCGCGCAGGGCTGGAAATCGATTTGGAAACACGCCCGAGAGGCCCGGCATCCACATCCTGAATGGCTGATCGAGACCCTACGCGAAGAACTTCCCGAGACCACGCCCGTATTCACAGACGCCTGCGAGATGGGTTATCGGATGCAGGCCGACTGGCCATCGTATGGGCCGCGAAGGTTTTTTTATCCATCAAACTACATAGCATTGGGCTGGGCTTTTCCCGCCGCCCTTGGAGCTGCAGTGGCCTTGCCGGGACAGCATGTCTTTTCGGTTAGCGGCGACGGCGGCTTCTTGATGACCGCCCAGGAACTGGCAACGGCCGTCCGTTATTCTCTACCCGTGGTCGTCCTGATTCACAACGACTCGACCTACGGAGCCATCAAGAACATCCAGCAGCACGTCTTCCGCGGCCGTTACATCGATGTGAATCTCAACAATCCTGATTTCCTCGCTTTTGCAGAGGCATTTGGCGTTCCAGCTCGACGCGCTGAAACGCCTGGTGAGCTCCGCGTCGCTGTCCGCCATGCTCTCGCTCGAAAAGGCCCCAGCCTGATTGAGGTTCCTGACCGTTGGCGTTTCCTTCGCGACCTGGCCGTCCCGAGCTCGGTACCGTGAATTGCCTCATGACGGGATCTCGTTGGAGTATCACCGATGATTCCTGCCGCTGCCTTTCTATTCGCCTCTCCGTTCATCTTTGCTGTCGACGGTCGCAAGCTGTCGGGTTTGGTCGAGGATACAGCAGGCAGGCCGCTGGCGGGCGCAGCCGTCTGGCTGTCCGCCGGATGGCGCCTCGACGGGACAACGCCCGCGGTGGCGCGGGGGGAAGCGGACGATCAAGGCAAGTTCATGATGGTCATCCCGGACGGCGTGCCAAGGCCCGGACCTTCAGTCGAAATGCTTTCGGTCTGGGCATTCTCGCCCGGTGTGGCGCTGGCGAGGAGTCATCTTACATTGTCGTCCGAGAGTGACCGCGAGGATATCAGGCTGGTCGCGCCGCGGGCAAGTAATTGCCGCCTGACTCTCTTGCGGCCTGATGGAAAGCCGCTCCACGGAGCGACAATCAAACCTTCTTCAATGGGACCTTCCAATGCGAAGATTAATCGCTTTTACCTAGGAGTCCCGGATGCGCTGGCTGAGCAACTAGCGCTGCGTACGGACCAGGAAGGCAACGTCGACGTCCCTTACCTCGACGAGACCGACGCGCCGATCATGACGCTCGCGACTACTGACCTGGGCACTCAGCAGATTCAGTTGCAACCCAAGCGCGACAGGCCATACACGCTGCGACCTGTCGGCCGCGTCGTCGGACGGGTGATGGCCGACGAGCCCCGCCTGGCACGCGGTGTCGTCGTACACCTGGGGACGCAGTTCGAAGGAGGGGATGCTTCCGGGCGTGCGTCTACTCGAACCGACGACGAGGGCCGATTCGTGGTTCCCGCCCTCGCCGAGGGATCGATGCACTTCATGGTGCCCACAAATCCCGGATCGCCTTTTCGCCCCGTTCAAGGTTCACCAACACAAATCAAAGCGAACCAGGAAAACGTGCTAGAGATCAGGTTCAAGCGAGCGGTCCGCGTGAGCGGCACGGTTCGAGAGCGGGGTACGAACCGACCTGTTTCCGGAGCGGGCGTAATGATCGGCAGCCAGTACCAGATGAATGTCATTTACAGCAACCCCGACGGCCGATTCGAGGATTACGTGTTGCCGGGAACCATTGGTACAGGCACCTTCCCCTGGATGACGCCACGGCCTTTTTTCCCGGTCTCCCGGCAGCCCAGCACAGAAACCGTTGTTCCCGAGAATGTTCGGGAATTCACTCTGGCGCCGATTGAGCTGGCTCGCGGTGACACCGTGACGGGTAAGGTGATCGACGCCGCGGGCCGTCCTGTGCCTGGCGCTCGGGTCGAGGGCACCCTTCTGATCCAAGAAGGGATAGAGGGCGACAGGGTCGCCGCGACGTCCGGGCCTGAGGGCGTCTTCCAGATCGAGTCACTCGACCCGATGCGAGTAGGACTGAAGCTCGAGGCTAGCACCGCGGAGGCTCGCAGCGAGAAGCCCCTCGACGTGTCGCCAGCGCTGCACGCACCGGTCATTCTCACGGTTCACTCGGGCAACCTCATTAGCCTGAGCGGCCGTGTTGTCAATCGGTCCGGTCAGCCCGTCGAAGGTGCGGAGCTAGAGCTCTGGTCGCAGGAGCAGGAGTATTCAGACCCGGCACGATTGAGTGTTACAAGCCTCCGCACACACTCGGACGGCAGATATCAGACTCCTCGCCAGTTCCGGGTCGATTACCGCTACCGGGTCAAGACGGGCGGCGCGGGCCTTTCCTCAGATTGGTCCGATTGGACGAGGAGTCGACCGGGAGCCACGGTCACGTTTGCTGATCTGGTCATCGACCGGCCAAAGCCGATTTTCGGTCGCGTCATCGACAAGAGCGGACAGCCCGTAGCAAGCGCGGACATTCGCCTCGTGAGTGATCACTCGGCGCCACAGCGGGCTCGGTCGAACGAACTAGGCTCATTCCGGATCGACCTGCCCGCCGGCGGCATGACGACGATTTTCGCCGAGGCTCGTGGTTTCCGTTTTCACGGGCAGTCCGTCTCGCCCTCGGCCGATCTGATAGAGCTGGCGCTGACCCGCACAAGTGAACCGGCCGAAGCAAGGCGCAAGCCCCCGGCGCGCTCCATCCCCTTGTCTGAGCAGCGGCGGATGGCGCTCAAGGTGCTGGAGCCAGACATTACTCGCGCGCGGACTGGCCCCGTCGGAGTGACCGAATACCACACTCTGCAGCTTCTGGCGCGAATCGAACCTGCCCGCGTATTGGAGATCGCCGAAAAGGCCCAGTTCGCCGAGCCCATGATGCGTGAGGGTGTCAAAGCGTACGCAGCCCTTAGTCTGTTGAAAGAGACGCCCGATGAAGCGATGGCGCTCATCGAGTCCCTCGAAGACCCAGGGGGTCGTACCAACGGTTACCGACAGGCCAGCGACCGCCTGCCCGCTCATGAGCGAGACAAGAAGCGTGCTTTGCTGTCGCTTGGCCTGGTTCACGCCCAGGGGATCAAGGATCCGGCGCTGCGGGTGCTCTTCCAAGGTCAGCTCGCGACTCGGCTGATGGACCTCGGCGACACCGACCGGGCCACTAAGATTCTCCGCGACGGGCAGTCCGTCGCCAAGGAACTCTCAACGTCCGCCCTGGGCGGCTTCGGACGCGGAGCGTGTGCCGAGGAGTTGATCCGCATCGACCTGCCTGCCGGTCTGGCTCTGATTCAGGGACTGACTGACGAGCAAGAGTTCGACCGTCACCACGGCAACATCTCCCAGCGCCTGGCCCCAACCCATCCCGCGGAGTCCGAGCGCATCTGGCGAATGCTCAAACGGCCAATCATGCGCGATGGCTACGCGATTCGAGTTTGTTATGCACTGGCTCCGCATGATCTCGAACGGGCGCGGCGTATCGCCGGCGAGATTGGCGATCCGTACGTGAAGAATTACGCCATGGGCCAGATGGCCCTCGCCTTGAGCCAGAGCAACAAGACCGCGGCGACGCGGCTCGTGGATGAAGCTCTAACCTCGCTTGCCGCGATCGCTGATGAGAAAAAGGAAACATACGTCAATGCTCAGTGCGCAGCTTCGACCGCGGCAACCCTGCTCGAAGTGGTGGATCGAATTGACCCGGAACGCGTGTCGGAAATCCTCTGGAGTTCCCTTGCCTTGCGCGGTCCGCGCCGGGAGGACGAACGCGAGGAGGTTGGGCGGCTCGCGACCGATGCCGTGATCGCGATACTCATGTTGCCGTATGATCAGTCGATCGCGCACGATTTGCTCGAACCCATCATCGAGCGCCTGCCGCGGCTGATCGCAGGTGGAGTGAGCTACTTCCCCGACCCCCTCTTTGCCGCTCCCGCGGTCATCGATCCAGAGCGAGCGATGGCGCTGGTTGAAGCATTGCCACAAGAACCCAACCCGGTGCGGCGTCAGGGATGGACGAAACAGCGGCACCTTGTGGCTCGCGTCCTGGCGTCCCAGGGCGACGATCGCCGCCACGTCTTACAGGAACTTACGGGTTTCTGGCGGCCCGACGCCTTCGATCTCATAGACGATGATTGAACGACAGTGGGCAGCCGGACCATCGGTTGCGGCACCACGAATGGCTGTATACCCTGGAGAATCGACCACATGATCCACGCCGATGGGTGTGTCCTTGACGGCATCCCAACTTTGCCGGCCACGAGAGATTGCTTCATGACTTGCTTTTCCGCGATTTATCAACACCGCTTTTCGACGAGATTCAAGGCCGTGCGTGCGCTGCTTACGTGGACGACTCTCTGGGTTGGTTTCGCACCGCCTTCCCTCGAAGCCGGCACCGCTGATCCGCCTCCTTCAACCGGCGACAACCAGGCTCGCGGCCTCTTCTTACGCGACAACCTTGTGGCCTGGTGCATTGTGCCGTTCGATGCAAAGAAACGGGGGCCTGAAGAGCGCGCGGCGATGCTCGAGCGGCTGGGCTTTAAACATTTCGCTTACGACTGGCGAGTTGAGCACATCCCGACCTTCGATGCCGAGGTCGAAGCTCTCAAGCGGCACGGGATCGCGCTCGACGCTTTCTGGGTATCTCCCGGGCAGCTCAACCGCGAGTCGCGGATTATTCTCGATCTCCTCAAGCGGCACGGAATCAAGGCCCAGCTTTGGGCCATGCTCGACCTGGGCGGTGACCGCGTGAGCGGAACAGAGCAGGAATGGCGAGTTGTCTCGGCAGTGGCGAAGCTCCAACCCCTCGCCATTGAGGCTGAAAAAATCGGCTGCACCCTTGCCTTGTACAACCACGGCGGTTGGTTCGGCGAGCCCGAAAACCAGATCGAGATCATCGAGCGGCTAAAGTCTGCGGGAGTGAAGAACGTCGGGCTCGTCTACAACCTCCATCACGGTCACGACCACCTTGACCGCTTTCCCGCCTTGCTCCGTGCTATGCTGCCTTACCTCAAGGCGCTCAATCTCAACGGCATGGACGATGGCGGCGACAGGGTTGGTCATAAAATCCTTCCCCTGGGGCAAGGAAAGCGCGACCTGAATCTGCTGCGGATCATTCGCGACAGCGGCTTTCGCGGGCCGATCGGCATCATCGGCCACACAGAGGATGACGCCGAGGCCAGGTTGCTTGACAACATCGACGGGCTGGAATGGCTGATTCCCCAGCTCGATGGCAAAGCGCCGGGCCCTCCTCCCAAGCTCCGCACGCCGGTGACTCCTCGGCCTGAGAAGAAAGCCGAAATCACGAAAGAGGCGATCGAGGTTGCCACGCTCATCGCCGAAGCAAGGAAGGAGGGTGATTCTCGGCGCGGGGCCGACGTGTTTCTGGATTCACGCTTCAGTTGCAGTTCCTGTCATAAGATCGGCCCCGAAGGCGGTATCGTTGGCCCGGAACTGACTATCGCGGGCGCCTGTCTATCGCCCGAGGAGATCGGCGAATCGGTGCTCTGGCCGCGCCGGAAGATCAAGGAAGGCTACCAGGCTATCGCCGTGGCGACGGCTGATGGCAGGGTCATCCAGGGCTATCGGTACGAGAAAACAGATCGCGAGATCTCCCTGACCGAGGCCACCACAGGCGCCAGGCTGCGAATTCCGCGCGATTCGGTTGAGGAGATCCGCGAAGTCGGGACGTTGATGCCGGAAGGAATCGCGGCAACCATGTCCTCACGTGAGCGCCGCGATCTCGTCCGGTTCCTGATGGAGTTGGGAAAAACGGGAGCTCCCTCGTCGTCGATGGTGCGCCATTCTCCTCACGCCGCAGCCACGTTTCCATTCGATCGCGCCCCCTTGCGGCCCGATCTGTGGCCGAACTGGCGTCAGCCCGTTAATCGCGAGCGGATCTACGACTATTACGCCAAGGAAGCCGAGTACTTCCGCAACCAGTCGCCGGTTCCACTCCTGCTGCCGCCCTTTCCGGGGCTCGACGGAGGATCTTACGGCCACTGGGGCAATCAGAATGAAGAAACCTGGGCCGATCGACGCTGGAACGACGCTGTGCTCGGCACGGTTCTCTGCGGAGTATTTCGAGGTGCCGGAGTGACTGTGCCCAAGGGAGTCTGCATCCGGCTGGGCGATCGCCACGAGATGAGCGCCTGCTTCAATCCCGAGACACTCTCCTACGAGGCCTTGTGGCGCGACGGATTTGTGAAATTCTCGGCGCGTCGCTATGGATTCCTCGACGGCCTGATCCTGAGCGGTTCGGCGCTACCGCGACCAGAAGGTGCCCCATTCGAAGAGCCGTTCATTTATCGCGGCTTCTACCGCCACGGCCCGAGGGTGATCTTCACTTACAAGGCAGGCGGCACTGATTACCTGGATTCCGCTTGGGTAGAGAACGGCGAGTTCACTCGGCGAATCCTGCCGGCAAGCGACGAGACTCTGGCAAAAATGACAAAGGGAGGACCATCACAGTATCCGGAGACCTTAACCATCCCCGGGACCCTCGGCCAGGCAACTCCTTATGCCATAGACACAATCTCGCCGCCATTCGAGAACCCCTGGAAGGCGCCGATGTACTTTGGCGATCACGACTTCCTTGCCGATGGCTCGGCCATGCTCTGCACGATGCAGGGGGACGTCTGGCACGTCGAGGGGATCGACACGACGCTCCGCCAGGTGCGCTGGCGCAGGTTCGCCTCGGGACTGCACCAGGCGCTTGGACTGGTTGTGGCCAACGGCTTGGTTCATGTCCTCGGCCGCGACCAAATTACTCGGCTGCATGACCTGAACGGTGACGGCGAGGCGGACTTCTACGAATGCGTTACCAACGCCTACGACACGTCGCCTGCAGGTCACGATTTCATTTGCGGGCTCCAGCGCGATGCAGCGGGCAATTTCTACACCGTCTCTGGGAAGCAGGGCCTTTTGCGCATCGATCACGATGGCAAGCGGGTTGAGGTCCTGGCCACCGGCTTTCGAAATCCGGACGGGCTGGGGCTCTCCTCCGAAAATGTGCTGACCGTGCCCAATTCCGAGGGAGATTGGGTGCCGGCGTCGATGATCTGCGAGGTCCGTCCTGGAGGCCATTACGGCTACAGAGGCCCGCGCGAGGGTCGCCCCTCCCGATCTGCCACTGGTCTACCTGCCACGTGGGCTGGATAACTCAAGCAGCGCCCAGGTGGAAGTGTCCTCCGATCGATGGGGACCGTTGAAAGGTCAATTGATTCACTTATCATTCGGAGCAGGAACTTTCTTTCTGGTTCTACGCGACCAAGCCGAGGGACAGACCCAGGGAGCCGCCATCCCCTTGCCCGGCGACTTTCTCTCGGGGGTTCACCGTGGCCGATTCAATCCCAAAGACGGTCAGCTCTACGTTTCCGGCATGGCGGGCTGGGGGACGTACACCAGCCAGGATGGCTGCTTTCAGCGGGTGCGCTACACCGGCGAGCCCGTCCAGCTGCCGATCGCTTGGCACGCGGTCGAGAATGGCGTGCTCGTGACCTTCAGCCTGCCGATCGACCGCGCGGTTGCCACGCAGTTACAGAATCATTTTGTCCAGTCCTGGAATTACCGTTACAGCAGCGCTTACGGTTCTCCGGAGCTTTCCCCTAGGCATCCGGGCATGCCGGGCCACGACCCAGTGACCGTTCAGTCTGCGCATGTCCTGGCCGACGGTCGGACACTGTTTCTCGAGATCCCCGAAATCCAGCCGGTCAATCAGCTTCATCTCCATCTGCGGGTCGATTCCGGACCAGCACAAGACATCTTCGCGACGGTCCACAAGCTGGCATCGCCCTTCACAGGCTTTCCCGGTTACCGGTCGTCAAGAAAGACGCTCGCAGCTCATCCGATCCTGGCAGACATGGCGGCCCTGAGCGTGGTCAAGCCACCCAATCCCTGGGGCATGTCGATCCGCAACGCGCGCGCGATTCATCTTGCGGCGGGCCAAAACCTGACGTTTACTCCAGCCGCCCTAAGTGTACGTGCCGGTGAGGCGATCAAACTGACCTTTTCCAATCCCGATGTCGTGCCTCACAACTGGGCGCTGGTCCGTCCCGGAACGCTCGCCAAGGTGGGCGAGCTCGTGAACAAGATCATTGCCGAGCCTGATGCCGCCTCACACCACTACATCCCCCGGACGGACGACGTCCTCTTCTACATGGATATCGTTCCGCCAGGCAACGATTTCACCATCTCCTTCCAAGCTCCCTCCAGCAAAGGGCGATACCCTTTCCTATGCACGTTTCCGGGCCACTGGATGGTCATGAACGGGGTGATGACGGTGGAGTGAGAAGTTTCATACGTGCTACGGGGTCAGCGTGCATCCGGATCCAACAGAATCTTTAATGTGTCCACGTCTTGATCGATCGTCCCCAGGAGTCTGTGGTTTTGTGGGTCGATGCTGTGGTTCTTGGGGGAGAGCTGATAGCCTCGGATCCTGACGCTAAGGGAGTAGCGCTCAGTAGGCAATCCGGCGATTTCAAACCGGCCCTCCTGATCGAGCTCAACTCGTTGCGTGTCCCAGGCGTCCTCGCGGCTGATCAGAAGGCGGGTCCTTGGCGGGATTGGCTTGCCGTCCGAAAGCAGTACTCTCCCCTTGATCCGATGCCCCTTCGTCACGGGTAGCTCGCCGATGTCCGTGGTTACCCCCTCGCCGGCGACGTGAACTCTCCGAGCGGCCGCGGCCGTTCCGTCCTTGAACGATTCCATGAGACCGTAGATAGAATAGTCGTCGCCGGGGAAGACGTTCAGGAACGTGAACCTGCCGTCCGGCTGGGTGCCGATCACCATGCTGCCAAGGAAAGTGTCAGCGCTCCGGTTGGTCTGCATGAGTCCGACAGCCGCGCCTGGCACGGGCTTGCCGTCACACAAGAGGCGGCCAGTAACCGTTGCTCCGACGGTCATGCGCAGTCGGTGCGGGTTCGCCTCCGGTTTTCGGCCCGGGAATACCCTCGGTGCGACCCCGTTTCCCTCGACGTGCAAGTCAACATATCGGATCGGCGAGTTCGATCTCAGCACAAATTCCCCGCGCAGATTGGTCACAGCCACTGGGTCGAAGATATCGGGCCCAAACCCGGAGAAGGCATCCGTGCTGAAGCCTTGCGCTGAGACCTTGGCTCCGGCCAGTGGCTCACCTTCCGAGCCGAGAACGACCCCGCGCAGGACGCGCTTCGGGTCGAGCTTGTCAGTGTCAAAGGGAATTAGCTCGACCTCGATGGGTCCTCTGGTTGGGTCCGCTTTGTTAGCGAACTTGGGCTCGAAGCCGTCGGCGACGACAAGGACGTTGAAGAGCAGCTCGGGGTCGAGATCGGAAAGACGGAATCGCCCCTGCGAGTCGGCTTGGGCGCTCTTCCGGCAGTCGGCATAGCACGACGGGCAGAGTGTGCTCGTGCCTTGCCGGACACTTGCTGTGCTGATCAGAACGTGGGCCCCAGCGACCGGGCCACCCCCCTTGGCGATGACGCGACCCTCAAGGTCTGGGCGCTGAGTCGCGACGCTGCACAGGATTGCGGTAAGAAGAATGGATGTCATGGTAGGTTGCTCCTCACTCGAGGCCGCTTATTCAATTCCGCGGAGGCGGTCGTTCGGGTCGGGAAGTTCAATACGTACATTGGCCTGGCCGGGCGAAACATCCGCGTATTTCATATTGTGTATCGCCCGGTCAGCCGCATCCGGACGCCGATAAGCCATGAGCCGGATCTCCCCGCGCGGCAGTCCGGTGAGATGAAACCGTCCTGATTCGTCGGTGTCCTGGAACCAGACGGCACCGCTGGGGGCGTACAGGACGCGCCCTTGCCGAGTTTGTTCGATACTGACGGCTGCACCACTCAGTGGCTTGCCGCTGGCGTCAACGACAACTCCGCTCACTTCTTGATCAGCGACCGGCAGGAGATAGTCGTCAAGCCGAACCTCTTGGCCGGGCTTGATGTCGACATGCTGGCTGGTGGATGTCGCGTGGCCCCGCACTTCAACTCTCGTATTGTAGGTCGCGCCGGGGATGAGCTTGGAGAATGTGTAGGTGCCGTCTACCGCTATCTCATTCAACGTGTCAACGAGCGTGCCGAAGGAATGATGGCTCTGTCCGGGGTGCATGACATTCCGGGAGAGCTGCACGACCGGACCGCTAATCGGTCGCCCTTCCTCGTCGCGCACGCGACCGGAGAGAGTACCCAATGGTTCTAGCCGAACATCGAGAGTCTTCGACCCGCCACCGGCCTCATCTGCGTCGACCGTCACGGTCGCACCAAGTGCCGATTCGTCGCTGAGGACATCGATTTGCGTGCCTTGGCCTGGGACCAGCCCGCTGAGCTTATACCTTCTCTGCTCGTCAGTCCTTCGCTCTAGTAGAAGTGCAAGAATATCAGCTCAGAATTCGTCGTCGCTGATCAGGTTTCCATCAGCCCGATGCGCCAAAGATCGATAGACGGCGGTATCAATTCTCTGGGAAAGGAACCGGACTGAACCGTCACCCAGAAGAAAGTTGGCGCCTGCTGGATGGTGGCTCGAGAAACCTCCGACGTAGTTTGCCGGCAACCCGCCGTTCTTCAACAGAGAGCTGAACTCGGAAACATCGCTCGATCGACTTCCTACCATCGCGGGGCCCGTCAAGCTGCCCAAGAGGCCGTCGAAGTTGATCGGTTGACCCGTATTCCGCAGCGAGGACATCGTGCCGACGGCCCAACCCAGGGTCGGGGTGCGGCCCCGGAATTCGCCGACAAAGATCGTAAACGCCGGGCCATCGCTCAAATCATCGTAAGAGATCCGACTGTTGAGAAAGAAAACGCCCTTGTTGTCCGCCGCGATTGGCGCCTCGACGTCGTGATGACAAGCAGCGTAACTGGTCAGTCCGGTCCATGGCGTCGAGGGGCAGAGGAAGCTCTGAATTCTGTGTCCCCGCGCCGTGTCGTTCCGGGGCGCATAGACGCTCTGCGAGAAGTCAAACTCGCGATAGATAGGGGTCAGCTCAAGGTAGGGCAGGATTTGAACCGCCCAGCCGTAGTGATAGCCCGCGGGCACATTCGAGATCGGGCCCTTGTCGTTGACAACCCCGGGAGGGAGCACCTTATGGGTTGACGCATAGTTGGCAAGTGCGACGCCAATTTGCATCAAGTTCTTGGAGCACTGCACGCGCCGCGCGTTCTCGCGACTTGATTGGACCGCCGGCAAAAGCAGCGAGATCAAGACCGCGATGATGCCCACAACCAGCAACAACTCAATGATGGTGAAGGCCGGCCATCGGGATCGGCGAATCTGACCATTTGTCATCGACATAACTCGCTCAGTAGCTTTCACCATCGATGAGCTCTCCGTCGGACCGATGACCCAGGTGCCGATAGACGGCCTGGTCGATGTTCGCTCTCAAGAACCGGACTGACCCATCTCCGAATCCAAAATTGGCCCCGTCTCCCACGTGGGAGCTGCCAAAGCCTCCCACGAACGTCGGGACTACCTCCAGCTCGTTCGAATCGATCATCTGATACAATTCGATCGCACTTAGCCTATCTCGCAACCGCGAGGAATCGGCTCCGAGAAACTCAAGGGAGCCCGGGAAAATGCTGTTGATCGGGTGTCCGGTGTTGCGAAGTGTCGCGCGAGATCCCGAAATCCATCCTGCACACGACTGCCAAGGCACTTCACCCACGAAGATCGTCTGTGAAAGTCCATCTGTCACATCGCTCTCCCGGACATGGCTATTCAGGTAGAAGACGCCGTGATTGTCCTCGTCGATCGGCGACTCGACTTCATGGTGGCAGCCCGCGTAACTTGACATTCCCGGGTTGAATGCACCCGGCGTGTATGGTGCTGTTCCTGCGAACCAGTTGCGGCCGACCGGGCTGCCATTTGGACATATCAAAGAATTGATCGACGTCATTCGAGCGGTTTGGTTGCTCGGGTCGTCGGCCCCATGCTGATAATCCAATGCCTTCTGTACGCCCCATTGCTCCAAGTACGGCAGGATCGAGACGATCCAGCTCATCTTGTAGCCTCCAGGTTCATTCGCAACCGGGCGAACCGGGTCATAACTGCCCGAGGGAAGAACATTGCAGGAGGATAGATAGTTCTGAAGGGCCAATTCGATCTGCTTCAGGTTGTTCATGCATTGGATACGTTGCGCGGCTGATCGAGCCCCCACCAAGGACGACAAGTACAGCGCAATGATGACCGCGATGATTGCCATGACCACCAGGAGCTCGATCAGCGTGAAACCTCGCCGATTTCTCATCAATCAGTGGACTCAGAATTCGTCGTCGCTGATCAGGTTTCCATCAGCCCGATTCGCCAGGGATCGATAGACGTAAGTATCAATTTTCTGGGTCAGGAACCGGACTGACCCGTCACCCAGAAGAAAGTTGGCGCCTGCTGGATGGTGGCTCGAGAAACCTCCGACGTAGTTTGCCGGTAACCCGCCGTTCTTCAACAGCGAGCCGAATTCGGAAACATCGCTCGATCGACTTCCTACCATCGCGGGGGCCGCCAAGCCGCCCAAGAGGTCGTCGAAGTTGATCGGTTGACCCGTATTCCGCAGGGAGGACATCGTGCCGACGGCCCAACCCAGGGTCGGGGCGCGGCCCCGAAACTCGCCGATAAAGATCGTGGTCGCCGGGCCATCGCTCAAGTCATCGTAAGAGATCCGACTGTTGAGAAAGAAAACGCCCTTGTTGTCCGCTGCGATTGGCGCCTCGACGTCGTGATGACAAGCGGCGTAATTGGTCAGTGCGTTCGCCCCATCCGATGGGCAGAGGAAGCTCTGAATTCTGTGTCCCCGCGCCGTGTCGTTCCGGGGCGCATAGACGCTCTGCGAGAAGTCGAACTCGCGATAGATAGGGATCTGCTCAAGGTAGGGCAGGATTTGAACCGCCCAGCCGTAATGATAGCCCGCGGGCACATTCGAGATCGGGCCCTTGTCGTTGACAACCCCGGGAGGGAGCACCTTATGGGTTGACGCATAGTTGGCAAGTGCCACACCAATTTGCATCAAGTTCTTGGAGCACTGCAGGCGCCGCGCGTTCCCGCGACTTGATTGAACAGCCGGCAAAATCAACGCGATCAATACAGCGATGATGGCCACAACCAGCACGAGCTCAATGATGGTGAAGGCCGGCCATCGGGATCGGCGAGTCGACCCATGCGTCATCGGTACATATCGCTCAGTAACTTTCTCCATCGATGAGTTCTCCGTCGGACCGATGGCCCAGGTGCTGATAGACGGCCTGGTCGATGTTCGCGTTTATGAACCGCACCGACCCGTCGCCGAGAGCGAAATTGGCTCCGTCGCGGGCATGGGCGCTGCCGAAACCGCCCACGAATGTCGGACTCACTGACAGGGCGCCGGATTGGATCCTCTCCTCGAGGTCCTGGGCTGTGGGCTCATCGCCAGGCTGCCAGGTCGCGACCATTCTGCCGCCCGAGGAGGCGATTTTCAGCCGGTTGATGGGGTGCCCGGTGTTGCGCAGAGTCGCACGCGTACCCGAGAACCAACCCAGGGGATGCGCTCGCGCCACCTCGCCGACGAAGAAGGTGTACGACAAACCGTCGGATATGTCGCTTAAGTGCACGCGACTGTTCAAGAAGAGCACGCCGTGGTTGTCGGCAGCGATTGGTTCCTCGATCTCGTGGTGGCAGCCCGCGTAACTTGTCAGGGCGACTCCCGTCCCGAAATTGCGGTGACCGGCGGCGTCATCGGGGCAGACGAGGATGCCCAGCGACGTCCTACGCCAAGTGTCGTTGCCAGGATCGTAGGCTCCGCTGCGGAAGTTAATCCCTCGGAACAGTTCGTTGTGATCGAGATCGGGAAGAATCTGCACGATCCAGCTCATGTGGTATCCAGCGGCGGTTGTAGCGATCGGGCCGGAGCCGTTCACAACTCCCGGTGGTAGCACGAGGTGGCCTGCAAGATACAGCTGCAAGGCCAAGCCGATCTGTCCCAGATTATTGGCACATTGCATCCGGCGCGCCGATTCGCGGGCGCCGTTGATCGCGGGGAGCAACAGGCCGACTAGCACGCCAATGATCAAAAGCACGATCAAGAGTTCAACGATTGTGAAGCCGCAAAAGCTCGGGCGACGGGAGGGCCGCTCTGATGGCCAACCGTGGTTGTCAGAGCCCCTCGTCATCGATGGGTTCTCCGTCGCAGCGATGACCCACCCGCCGAAACACCGCCGCATCGATCGACTGCTTGATAAATCGCACCGAGCCATCGCCAAATCCAAAATTCGCCCCTCCGCCCGTGTGCGAGCTACCAAAGCCTCCCACGAACGTCGGCGCCACCTCGAGCTCCTTGAAATACAGCTTCTGGTCCAGCTCCAGAGCAGTCATCGACGGTTGCAAACGGAGAGCATCGGCGCCGACAAGCGGGACCGAGCCCAAATCCACCCCGTTGATCGGGTGTCCCGTGTTGCGGAGGGTCGCACGTGTCCCCGAGATCCATCCCGCATTCGACTGCCAGGGCACTTCGCCCACGAAAATCGTCTGTGAAAGCCCATCCGTCACATCGACCGCGCGAACATGACTGTTCAGGAAGAAGACGCCGTGATTGTCCTCATCGATCGGCGACTCGACGTCGTGATGGCAGCCCGCGTAACTTGACTTTCCCGACTGGGAGGCAATTGGCGTGACTGACCCTGCAAACCAATTGGCTCCTACCGGACCCCCGCTAGGGCAGAGCAAAGTACTGAGCCAGGCCGATCGAGCGGTCTGGTTGGCCGGATCGTCGGCCCCATACTGAAAATCAATCGACCGATACACCCCCGATTGCTCCATGAAGGGAAGGATCGAGACAATCCAGCTCAGCTTGTAGCCTCCCGGTTCGCTCGAGACCGGGCGGACGGGGTCGTAGCTGCCGGATGGAAGCGTATTGGAAACGGTTACATAGTTCTGGAGCGCCAGCTCGATCTGCTTCAGGTTGTTCATGCACTGGATACGCTGGGCGGCCAATCGCGCTCCGACCATGGCCGGCAGGATCAAAGCCACCATAACCGCGAGGATGGCCATCACGACCAGGAACTCGATCAAGGTGAAGCCTTCACGGGTTTTCATAAATATGCAGCCTTGATTCTTATGAGCAAGAGTTCGCGTCCCGCGCCGGCTCGGCACCAGCTCAAAACTGGTCTGAGTCGATCACCTCGCCGTCGGCCCGGTTGGCGAGGTCCTGATACACCTTGGGACTGATGCTCGACTTGATAAACCGAACCGATCCGTCGCCAAAGACGAAGTTGCTGCCGCCCGGGTGGCGGCTGCCGAACCCGCCCACGAATTCCGCTTCTCCCAGCTTCGCCATGCTCGCGGACTCTTCGGCAGAGAGGGACGCGGTCGGTCTGGTACCCTTCTTGCTGCTGGAGGGCATGCGGTTCACGTTCAAACCGGTGTTCCTGAGGCTCGCACGAGTTCCCGAAGCCCATCCCAGATCCAGGCCGTCGTTCTGTTTCTCGCCCACGAAAAGAGTCATCGAAGTGCCGTCGGTCACGTCTTCGTAACGTACTGCGCTATGTGGTCTAGGTGTCGTTGTACGTGGGATCCCCGGGTACCGAGCTCGAATT
>JGI12186J15620_100242_pt1 | contig 22963 bp, 14 predicted proteins | sample FosCloommunities_FD_15620 | JGI IMG/M metagenome (IMG submission 15620) | reverse complement strand
TGCGGCATCACACCGTCGTCCGCGGCAACCACCAACACCACAATGTCGGTAACTTTGGCACCGCGCGCACGCATACGCGTGAAGGCTTCGTGGCCCGGAGTGTCGACGAAAACAACGCTGCGCTCGCCGACTTGCACCTGATAGGCGCCAATGTGCTGGGTAATTCCACCGGCCTCACCCGCAGCCACATCGGCTGCACGGATGCCATCGAGCAAACTAGTTTTGCCGTGGTCGACGTGCCCCATGACAGTGACCACTGGGGGACGCGGCTTGAGGTTCTCCTTGGTTTCTTCCTTGGCAACTTCGAGAACCATTTCTTCTTCGAAAGAGACCACGTTAACTACGCCGTTGAAGGACTGGGCGAGATCAGTGGCGGTTTGCACGTCGAGAGCCTGGTTGATGCTGGCGAACACACCGCGATCGAGCAGGGTCTTCAGCAAGTCTTTGGCGCGAATATCGAGTTTCTCCGCCAATTCACGAATGGTGATTCCTTCGGTTAAGGTAACTTCGCGCGGAGGACGCGGTTCCGGTGGCGCTATGGCAACTGCGGCTGCGCCACGGCCAGTCGCACCGGGACGCTGACGCGTCGGATGCAGCTTGCGCTCGCCTTCAATCTCGCGCTTATCGATCGCTGGGCGCTGACGTTGCGGCGGCCTGCGAGTGTAAAGAGGTTTGCCAGGCTCCGCCTTGGGCGGCATTTTGTCTGGCAGCGGCGGCAACATCGCTGGGCGACCTGGAGTACGCGGACCTGGACGTGAACCCGAGGGCACCGCTCCCGGTCGTTGACCCCAAGGACGAGGCCCGCCACCCGGTCCTCCGGGCCCGCCAGGGCCACCAGGACGCGGAGTGAATGGACGGCCACCTTGCCCAGTTTGTGGGCGCATCGGCTGGCCAGGTCGCGGACCACTCGGACGGTCTTGACGCGGCTCTGTGCCAGGGACTGGACCACGATTGCCACCCGTCGGCATCGGCGGGCGCGACGGCATTGGCGGCCGCGATCCCGGAGTCGTCGACGAAGCTCCGGCTGCAGGCCGCGCAGCAGCGGGTTGATTTCCCGGTGCTCCGGGCTGCGGTGGACGCATCGGTCTCGGCGGCCCACCTTGCGGCGGGCGTGCAATGGGTTGGCCGGGAACAGGCGAAGATGGACGAGGCGAAGTTGGAGCAGCGGGTCGAGGTGCAGCTGCGGGCGCGCTAGAACCCGGTGCGGGGGCAGCAGGCTTCGCAGCCGCGGGTGCCCCAGCAGGTGCAGCAGGTTTTGGCGCTGGAGCAGACGAAGGAGCAGCCGCAGGTGGAGCAGGAGGCGCAGAAGGAACCGCAGGACGCGGTGCGGGCGCGGTTGCGACGGGCGCTGTCGCAGCAGGCGCATGTGCCGCAGGAGCGTGAGGAGCCGCCGGCACAGGTGGCGTAGGCGCAGAAGGAGCTTGCGCTGGTGGAGCAGCGGGCGCGGCGGAAGCCGGCGCAGGTTTCGGTGCTTCCTGAACTGGCGCAGGCGCGGCCGTTTCGGGCTCCGGAGTACCCTGCAGTCTACGGCGAACCTTTTCGGCAACATCAACCGAGATTGAACTCGAGTGCGTTTTCTTTTCGGTTACGCCAAACCCCGGCAACAGGTCAATAATCGCTTTCGCCTTGACCTCAAGCTCGCGGGCCAATTCGTTAATTCGAACTTGGGATGAGTCACTCATACTTCTTAGGAATTTTTCTCTTCCTGCTGATCCTCGGATTTGTGTTCCTTGGGCTCAGCCGCCGGGGAGTGATTCTCCTCGGTGGATTCGTGGTTAGCTGCCTCTTCGTTAGGTGCGTCCTCGGTGCTTTCCGTTTCAGCTTGCGCTTCTGATGCGGTTTCGGTGGATTCCGGAGTTGGCTCGGTGGTTTCCTCACCAGCCTCGGTGATTTCGTCATCCGTGGTTTCTGTGGAACCTTCGGCTTGCGCGGCCGCCTCGCCACCTTCATAAAAGCGATTCACGGCTTGATAGATCTTGTCGACCATCTTTTCGCCGATGCCCGGAATTTCCATCAATTGTTCCGGGGTCATACCGGCGAGTTTTTCTAATGAAGTGATACCTGCGGCTTCGATCTTTTCGATGGTCTTCGGACCGACGCCGGCCAAGACGGTCAATGGCGTGGCCGGAGCCGTCAACGCAGTCATCTGCTCTTCGATTTCGCGGCGCTTCTCTTCCTCGCTCTTGATGTCGATGTCCCAACCAATGAGTTTACTGGCCAGGCGGACGTTTTGGCCCTTTTTGCCAATGGCGAGCGAGAGCTGCGAATCTTCCACAATCACTTCCAGTTTTTTATTTTCTGGATCAGTGATTTGGACGCGCGTCACTTTTGCAGGGCTCAGAGCCTTTTGCGCAAAAGCTACGGTTTCCTCGTTGTACGGGATGATGTCGATCTTTTCACCACGCAACTCGCGGATGATCGACTGCACGCGCATGCCTTTCATGCCGACGCAGGCGCCCACGGGATCAACGTCCTTATCACGGCTGGCGACCGCTACTTTGGTGCGTTCGCCCGCTTCACGAGCGGCAGCGCGAATCTGCACGGTGCCGTCATAAATTTCCGGAACTTCCATTTCGAACAGGCGCTGAACCAAGGAGGCATCGGCGCGAGAAACAATCACCTGCGGGCCTTTTGCGGCGCGGTCCACAGCTTTAATGACCACGCGGAGACGTTCGCCGATGTTGTACGTTTCGAGCTTGGATTGTTCGCGCTTCGGCAGGCGCGCCTCGGTTCGGCCCATGTCCACAATGAGATCGGGCCCTTCAGCGCGCTTTACAATGGCTGTGACTAACTCACCGGCGCGAGTGTGGTACTCGTTGTAGATGGTGTCGCGCTCAGCTTCGCGGACCTTTTGCAAGATCACTTGTTTGGCGGTCTGAGCGGCGATGCGGCCCAACACGTCGGTGGACTTGGAGGTTCGAATCTCACCGCCGAGTTCCAAACTCGGGTCTTTTTTCTTGGCGTCGGTGACGCTAATTTCGCGTTTGGGGTCGGTGACTTCTTCGACCACGGTGAGCACGGAATAGACATCGACTTGGCCGGTTTCGGCATTAAACTTTCCGCGCAGGTCCTCTTCGGACTTGTAGTATTTCCGCGCCGCGACCACCATGGCGTCCTCAATGGCGGAAATCACCACTTCCGGCTCAATGTGCTTCTCCCGGCTGAGCATTTCAATTTGTTGGTAGAGCAGATTCGCCATTTTTCGTTCAGTCCTAAAATTCGATAGCCAGGTTCGCCTTGCGGATCGTTTCCAACGGAATATCGACGACCCGCGGTTCTTTCCCTTTCAACTCCATGCGGACTTTCCCGTCCGTAAACCCTTTCAAGCGCCCTTCGAAAAACTTGAGTTCCCCGATAGGCTCGCTGGTCGAAATCTTGGCCAACCTACCGGTAAACCTTTGAAATTCAGCCGGTGTTTTGAGCGCCCGGTCTATTCCCGGAGAGCTGATCTCCAGCACGTAACCGGGACCGGGAACCAACTCTTCGACGTCGAGAATGACGCTGAGTTGCTGGCTTACTTTCTCGCAATCCGTGTGACTGATGGCCGCGTACGGATTAACAAGTTGCTCACCTTCAGCCGTTTCCGAAGCGCTCGCTGGAGGAACGCGATCGATGTATACCCTAAGGAAACGCTGCTTCCCCACCTTCCATTCGACATCCACGACTTCCAGCCCTTCCGAACGCGCGACGCGCTCGGCGGCTTCGCGGATTTTTTCCAAATTCACTTAAAGACTCCCCGGCCAATGCCGGTCTGAAGCTCAGTCCATCCGGCAGCAACAAAAAAGTGGGCTTGCGCCCACTTCATGGTGCGACCCGTAACAGAGCGAAGTTAGAGTATATTCCGGTAAACCTGTAAAAGCAAGGTACGGGCCCGGGGCCGAGCGGGGCAGCAAAATAGCTCAGTTTTTCAGGGCAAGCACAACCTTTAGCAACTCGTCTACCTTCTGCATGATGGTGTCCGGCAGATGTGAGATGTAACGGTCCAATCTGGCTTGGCTGATCGTGCGGATCTGCTCGCCCAGGACGACACCGTCGCCGTTCATCAACCCCAAACAAGAGAGATTCTTCACTCCGCAGACTCCGTTCAGAATGACGGCAGGAGGAGCAATTCCTGGCGTAAGCCGCCATGAAAACTCACACCCCTCGCAGACTCCCGTCAAAAATAACGTGGGCCGATTTTGCAGGGAGCGCCCGGCCGTTGTGGCAGCGAGTCAGCTAGCGCGTTGGGATCGACGGACTCATCTTTGAAATTTGAGATTTACGTAAGTATGGAAAATGAAGGGGTTAGGGGATTTTGGGGGGCAAAAAGACTTGCAAGTGCGGATTCTGCTGGGGTTATAGGTACCTTGTTTTGATAAACTTGCGCAAGTGTGGATTCTAAAGGACTTATAAACCGCGGATCTGACAAACTCACGCTTCGGGAATGGCCACCGAGAAGCCGCTTGACCGTTCAACAAAGAAAACGCTTGCAACTCCGTTGTTGCAGGCGCAAGATTCCACGGCAAGAGTTTATTAAATCGTCATAGGTAAGTCAAGATAAATAGTTGGGGAAAAGACGAAAGGGCCCAACTGCCGAAGCAGCCGGGCCCGATTTGACCCTGAAAGATCTTATGGCTTGGTGGGTGGAGGAGTGCTGGGCTTCGGCGTCGGCGTCGTTCTTGGAGCCATGGGCGCAGCGTTGGCTGGCACGGCACCCTTCACCGGATAGGCCTGGTCGTACAGCTTGATAATTTCCTGGGTGATGTCGATGTTCGTGGAAGCAAACAAAATTGGTGAGTTCTGTGCGGAGGAATCGAACACCGCGACAAGTCCGTTTTCGCGCGCGTAGCGGTCGAGCACATCCATCATTTTGCGGCCGATCTTATCGACGACGTCGCCCTGAGCCGCCTGCACGTCCTCATTCAACTCATTGTTCTTGCGATCGAGTTGCTGGGTCAAGCGCTGACCTTGCTGGGTGAGGCGAACTTTTTCGTCGTCGCTGAGGGTGCTGGCGCCGGCGCTGAGACGGCTGCGCAGATCGTTGATCTGCTTGTTCATGTTTTCCAGCTCGTTTTGCCGCGACTGAAACTGCTGCTGCAACTCGGCGGAAGCCTGCTTCCCTTCCGCAGTAGTAACGATCGCCTGGCGAACATTGATCACGCCGATCTTGCCGGCGGCCGCGGAACCCGCGGCACTTTGCGCTCGAACGGCAGCGGTACCCAGCAGGCACGCGACCCCGAGGACGCCCACACGAATGATATTTCTCGAATTCACAGTAGTCTCCTTATTGATCTCCGGGCACGCCTTCGTCTTCATTTGAACGATCGAAAGGATTACCCTGAACTTTTTGCGTGGTCCGGTGGAACTCTCTTCGTGATTCCCGCTGGAACGAGGACAACCCGCAGGCCGGTTGTATCTGAGACGCGCCACACCCCACCGCTCGCGACCGAACAGACCCGCCTTGTAGCCGAATCACAAACACTTAAGTATATCTGACTCACTGAATTGGCCGCAATTGTCCAAGCACAGCAGAAACGCACGCGGTCGAAGGTCTGTAATAGTCATTCCTCGTGAAGCTGCTTTTGGCACAACCAAAGAACTACGAACAAAGCAGATCCCTCTGGCAACCAGCGCCTTCGGAATGACAGTTCGACTTCCCCGCACGCTCCCCGGCAAGACGCCCCATGACGTCCCGCGCAAACTCTTATCTCGGTATAGGCAGAAGCAGCACGCGATCGTTGTTCTGATCAACCATGACCGCCACGTTCGTCATCGGATCGATCGCCACAGCAAACTGAGACTGGCTGCTGATGCCCAGGGTTGCCCGTGTGGCAAAGGTCGGCGCGTTTACCGCATCGATAATGGACGTGGTGTTGGACGTAGAGTTCACGCTGACAATCGTGCCCGTTTGGTAGTTGTACGCGATCGAGTATGGATTGATTCCGACGCGAATCTGATTCGTGCTGCCGCTATCCGGATCGAAAGTGTAGATGGCGTTTTGCTGCGTGGAAGTGGCGTAAAAGAGCGCAGTGCTCGGCGCCGGGTCGTAGACGATTCCGGTGGGATTCGCCGTCAAAGAGCTGATCGAAGCAGTGGTGCTCTTCGTGGGCGGCCAAGACGCAACACTGATGACGTCGAGCCCGCCGGTAGAACTGGTTGTGCCCGAATTTTGAATATTCGTGACCACGGCGTCCTGACGATTAGGATCGATGGCGATGGCGTTCGGTGGACCACTGGTTGCCACCAATTGAGTGACGACGCAAGGAACAGTGTTCGGGTTGTTGTTGACCAACGTACACTGCGTGCCCTTGTTCTGGATGTTGGTCAGCGACAAGGGATTCAAGTCGATGGCAGTAATGCTGTTGCCGCCGGTATTGGCCACCAGCGCAATCCCACGATCCTGAGCGATGGCAACCCCAGTCGGCGAGATGCCTACGCACACGTTGCTCGATGTTTTCCCGCTAGAACTGCACGGGTTGGCGGCATAAGCCGGGAAAGAAAGTTGTGTGGCGGCAAAGGGACTGCCGCCGTAGCTGACGACGGACGCGGTGTCGTCACCGTTGTTGGCGACAACGGCGTAGCCCAAACGAGGAATAACGTCGACTCCGATTGGATTTGTACCCACGGCGACTGTGGCGAGCACACCGCCATACGGAACACCGTAATTGTGGACACTACTGGCGTCCAGATTGAGGAAGGAGATGTTGTTGCAACCGTAGTTGGTGACGACCGCTATGTTCGCGATGGGATCAATCGCAACGGCTTCCGGCATGATGGCCGAGGAACAAATGGATGATAGCGTGAGCACACCGGTAGCATAGAGATCGATTGTATTTGAACCGACGCTACCGGATACCACATCAAGGGCGAAGTCATGTGCACGAGGAAGTTGTGCCGCCGCGATGGTGATATCAACTTCGGTGTCCGTAGCATTGGTGACAGTGACGCCGGTGGATTTACCGTCGAGGCGAGCCACTGGTGTTCCGCCGCTAAGGAAGCCTTGTCCGAGTATGCGGGCCGTAGCCGATTGTCCGACGGTCACGCTTCGCGGGAAACATGACGAGTAAATATTTGTCGGGCTGGTGGGATCGCACACGGCCTTCGGCAACGGATTAGGCGCATTGGGCGCGCTTGCCAAAGGAGGTTGCCCGCTGGCCACACCGCCGGAAGTTACGAGTACGTCGCGGATATGAACTTTCTTAAAGGTCGATTGTGGATCGAGGTCCAAATACGAAAGCGTGTTGGCGCCTGCGTTGGCGACCAAGACTAAATTCGTCTTCGGATCGTAGGCCATCGGACCATACACCGTAACCGCAGTGGATGATCCCGCCGGAGTATACGAACCGGCCGCGCCTGTTCCAGACAAGCTGGTTTGAATGGCCTGAATGAGCCGTGAGGGAGAACGCGCTCCTGTAGCCGTGGGACCACCGGGATCAACCAACGATATTTCGTCGTAAGTATCTTGAGGGTTATAGCCGACCAGAATATTCATGAACGGGTCCCAAGCCACCCAGCGCATGCCGACTTCCGGAGCGCCCGATGGGATCGGACTGCAGCCGTTGCAACTTCCGCGGGAAAGGAACAGCGAAGTAACGGTTTGATCCAAAGCGGAAATGAACGCGAGCTGGGGAATGGCATTCGAGCCACTCGGGTTACCCGTGGGATCAGCGAAGGCAAACGTTCCGGTGATGGGGTTAATGGATCCGCCGGCAGCCGTAGGCGAAGTGCTGAAAGTGTAATAAGGATTGCCAAAAGTGAGCGAACCGCCGCCGCCGTAGACGGTGGTGCTGGGGCACGTGGCGTTATTCAAGAAAACGGAGAAGGTGTAAGTGGTCACCGTGCCGGGAACCACGTTGTAGGTTCCGTTAAAGTTGAATGTGCTGTTCGATGGACTGTTGGTTTTGACGCCGGAAATCAGCACTGCGCCCGGGGAGGAAGCATTCAAGAGGTTCGATGTCAGCGTCGTAAAGGTGGCAATGCTGCCACTCGCAGCACAAGTGGCGCCGCCCTGCGAGGCCGTGGTGCTATTGGCTGGGGCAATCGCCACAGTGTTGTCGGACAAGAGCAGGTTGACTACCGAAGTGGCACCCGAGCCGCCCGGCGTCACATAGGCAAGCGGCACGTCGGGCTGCATGATGACTTGTGGCGTGGTGCCGGTGTTCAGCGACAAGCTAGCTATCGCACACGGAGGCGATTGCGATGCCGACGAATTGAAACAGGATTGGGTGTGTGGCAACGGATTCACGTCCACGATGAATCCCAAAGTCGCGCTGTTTCCATAAGCCACGACAGCATAGTGCGTTGTCGGATCCACACCTACGGCGTAGGGTGGCGAACTTACCCCTGGGACCAATCCTTTCAGGTTTACGGTAGTGATTGGCGTAGCACCGCTCGCAGAGACCGCCAACAAGGAAAGCGTTCCGTCGCCACTGTTGACCACCACAGCCATATCCTGCCCGGCGTAAGCGGAGTTCAATTGGGCGAGATTGATGCGATCGTCGATCGAGACGCTAGTCGGCTGACTGCCCACAGCAACGGGGCTGCCGACCGCAACAGGGACGTAGCGCCCACCGCTGGGTGCGAACGACACGATCTGAACCGAGTTGGACGCTTGCTCGGTGATTACCGCGTAGCCCTTAGTCGAATTCAAGGCGATACTGCTGGGCGCAAGGTTCGTGGCGCTACCGAAGGCCGGCAACGGGATCGAAGGAGGCGCCATGATCTGCGTTTGGGATGTAGTAGAGGTTGCCGGAGCGAAATAGGTCGAGCTCAAAGTTGAAAAAGTGGGCTGCACTGCCGCGTTAGTGGTCTTCACTATATAAGGCGGTGGATTGAAGCCTGAAGGCAGCGTGGCGTTCCAGGCGATCTGCAACGGGTACAAACCGGGATTCGGAATTTGGAAGCCCTGCAAGACGCCGGTGAATTGGCGAGGCCCAAACGCGCAGACGCTGTTTAAGTTGCCGTCGAAGAGGAGAGTGACCAACGGAGTGCCGCCACTGTTTCCACTGTTGGCGCAGTTGCCCGGCGTAGCGCTGCTACCGCCGAATCCGTAGTAGCCCCCATCCGCGGAGAATTGAACCGTGGTGTTTTGCGCATAGCTATCCGGCACTGCCGACACGATAGTCGGACTGGCAGGTTGAATAGTTAACGGGAACGAGACCGATTGACCCTGCGACGGATTACTGGGGTTGGGAATATTGCCAACGGTGATTTGTGCCTGTCCCGGAAACGCCAGTTGCGCCGAGTTCAAACGAATGCGGGTTTCGATCGACGCGTCGCAGGTGACCACCGGAGTGACGCCAGATGCGGTTGGTGTGCAGTAGGACGACGGGATCGGCGGACTGAAAATAGCAGTGCTTGGGTCAATTGTTTGCGTCTGGCCATTGGGCAGCGTAATCGAAATCGGGGTGGTATTGAGAATGTTGTGAGCGTCCAGCCAAATGTCCTGCAAAACGCCACCGGCGGCGATCGAGGTGGGATGGATTCCAGTGAAGGTAATCGGATTCGTCGAGGCATTTACGAGAGTGATGGTGGCCCCCGCAAAGTGCACGGTGTCGCTGGGAGACCATGCAATAACAGTGACGCTGGTGGCCGCCGTTGCACCAGAACTGCTCGTGGTGATGGGCGACGTGTTGGTGGGCACGGAACTCGGCGCGGTAAAGACCGCCACCGATCCCGAAGTCGTGATGGAACCGCAACTCGGACTGCAGGTCTTAGCGCCGGGGCTGGCTACGCCACAAGTGGTTGTGCCGGTTACCGGGGGAAACGCGTTGCAGACATCAGTTGTTGTTCCGGCGACTGGCTGCATCACCGCCCACATCACGTTAGTTGGAGGAGTATTCAACAAGGAGGCGGTGAATGAAACCGAGGCTGCCGGGCTAAGGCCAACCGGAACTGTTGCGGTCGCGGGAGTAATGGTTGTTCGAATACCAGAATCCAAGCTGATGACTGCCGTGCCCTTTTTGCTTTTGTTTGCGTCCGGAACCGCGGTGAAAGTGATTGTGGGAATGGGGTTTGGAAAATTAGCGAGTGTAGGCGCGGTGTAGGTCAACACGTTGCTGGCGGCACTCGGAGTGCTCGTCCAAGTGCCGAGGTTGCCGGTGCCGTTTTGCATCTTGTCGCCGCTACTGCAATTGTTGACGGTTACTTGAGCGGGATTGGGGTTGGACGTTGTGGATGCGGGCGTATACACGTAAGAACAAGTGTACGTCGACGTGGTGGTGGTCGAACCTGTCACGCTAGACGTAAAGGTCTGCACCGTACCAGCAACGACGACGGCCGCGGTCGGGGTCACCGTATCCACGACCGTGTTTGGCCCAGAACCGCTGCAACCGCTTTGCAACATCACTGCTGCCGCGATAATCAACATTGCGGCTGTATGCGTTATCCGCCCCTTCATGCCTGAAATCTCCCTCGTTGTGCTACGCGTGAGCCAACCGCGTCCCCTGTTTTGCAATTCGTGTCCCTGATTCGCCAAGCCAAATCCTTGGTTCATCGGATGACCTGAAACTCTTGCCTCGTTGCCCACCTAGAAAGTCCGGCTGACCGTGAACCGGAAAGTGCTGCGCGGTTCGAAGTAATCCAAGCGCCCGGGATTTTGCAGCACCGGCTGAATCTGATACACCACCGATGGATCGCATTGATTCGGATGGAGCGGATTGGTCAGCCCCAAGGTCTGACAAGTCTGCGCCAAACTGTCCAGGTTGATTTTGTCGTAAGGCGCAACGATGGTGCCGTGGTAGCGCAATGGATTGTACGCCCAGTAGATTCGGAAAGGCGCTTGGACGATGGGCAGGTTGATATTGAACTCGATGCCCACGGAGTCGCGCGGCCGGAAGTTGGTTCCCGGCGCAATCTGTAGCTGTTGACCTTGGTTGACCAGCGGGAATTGATTGTTGATATTTGCAACGCCGGTTGGATCAAGTTTCAGCGCGCCCTTATTGAAGATACCGTCGGTGCCGAAATCGTTGAAAAGGGTCATGCCCACGGGGCCAGCGATCGGGATGCGATATTCCAAGTTCGCTACGCCTTGCGTGTCCGCTCCGGGGAAGGTGATGGTGTAAGCCACCAACGGCACAGTGAAGGCTCCAACCGTTGGGTAGCCCGCGCCAGACAAGTGCCGGTTGTCGGTAAAGGTGACAGTTTGATTGGTAACGCTGGGAATGTAGGTAACCGGTGAAATGGCGCGAATGTCGAAACCGCGAATATCGTTCTCACCACCCATGTAGAAACGGCTGAACGGAGGCACTTCACCACCGCCGTAACCACCGGTCCAGGCCGCGAGCACACGGAAGCCGATAGCATTGCGGCGATGATTGATTGGATGAAAATATTTGAACTCACCGGTGTTGGTGATGGTTTTCACGTTGCCGCCCAAACCGGAAATCGCGAAAGAGTAGAAATAACTGCGGCCCTTGGTGGCGTTGATGGGATTGTCCAGCGTGTTCTGAGTGATGGAGGTGGTGACGGTGCTGGCCAAAATGCCATTCAAGGCGCTGGGACCGGCGATGCTCAGATACTGCAATTGGGTGAAGAGCAGCTGCGAGGCTTGGTTGAAGGTTTCGATATTGGTGCGCGTCAAGCCATAAGTGACACCGATACGCGTGAAGGCATAACGCTTCATTGGATAGCTGGCGTACACGGTAAAGCCGGTGCTGTTCTGGTTGTAATCCTGAATGTATTGCGGATTGATACTGACTTGCTGCCCAGTATAGATGGCCGCCTGCTCCGCCTGGTTGAACTCATATTTCGAAGTGAAGATGGTGAAGCCGGTAGAAATCGGGCGATCCCACAAGTAAGGTTCGGTAAAGCCGAGCATGACGCTGCGTTGATACTGGCCGATTTGCGCGGAGAGCGTGAGGGTCTCGCCCAAGCCGAGGAAGTTGTTGGTCTGATACGTTAAGCCGATGAAGCCGCCGGCCAAGCCGCTGACACCGCCCTGCAATCCGATGGACTGTTTTCCTTTTTCCTTCAGCTTCAAAAGAATATCGACGGTTCCGGCTTTGGTATCGCGCTTGATTTCCGCTGATTTGTCGGCTTCGATTTTGTCGAAGTAGTTGAGCTGGTTCAGGCGCAGGATACTGACTTCCCAAGCACGCTTGTTGAATAGCTGGCCTTCGTCGATAAGTAATTCGCGGCGGATGACTTTGTCACGAGTAGTGGTGTTGCCGCTGAACTCGATGCGCCGGACATAATACTGTTTGCCTTCATCGAACTTCATGGTGACGTTGATGTGTTTGGTCTGTTCGTCAATATCCGTTTCCGGCTCGGGAACGAAATCGATGAAGCCGTACTGGCCATAAATATTGGTATAGGTCTCCATCGCTTTGCGGATTTTGGCGGCAGAGAAAACGTCGCCTTCTTTCAACGGGAACACGTTTTTCAGGGCATCGGCTTTGAGCGAGAGAGCTTTGTCCGGATCGGAACTGGCAATCTTGATTGTTCCCATGTAGTACTTCTGGCCTTCTTCGATGGGAATCGTGATATTGACGGCTTTGCCGGTGGTGCGGCCGGCGAAAGGAATTCCATACTTCCAACCTTGCGTATCCACGTTTTCGACGATGGGATCGGGCAAGGAAACTTTGAAATAACCGTTGTCCTGATACAGGCCGCGAACGCCGACTTCCTGGTCTTCGATCAACTTGTCGTGGTCATAGGTCTTCGACATCACGTTAATGTTGGTAAAGTACAGCGGGATGGCGTAGGGCCGGTCGTGCTTCATGGCGCGCACAAGCTTGCGGTCGCTGAACGCGTGGTTGCCGGTAAATTTGATTTGCCCAACTTTGACCTTCGGCCCTTCATCAATCTTGAACACCAGGATGACCGCGTTACTGGACGCGATTTTTTCGTACTGCGGAGTTACGGTGGCGAATTGCCGGCCATGCTCGCCCAGTAAATCTTTCAGGACGACTTCGGCTTTCTTGATGCGCGTGGGATCGAACTGGCTCTCGACGGTCAGGCCAACTTTTTTCTCTTTAAAGCGGTCGAGAATGTCGGACTCGGAAATGGAATGAATGCCTTCATAGCGGATGCGGCGAATCACCGGGCGTTCTTTCACTTCGAAGACGATGACTTTCCCGCCGGGCTTGCCGCCATCTTCGACGCGCAGTTGCACGTCTTCGAAAAATTGCGTGTTCCACAACGCCTGAAAATCGCGGCGCAGCGTCTCTTCGTTGTAGGGATCACCCTGGCGCGTGAAAATGCGGGCGAGCAGTGTGTCTTTGCGGATGCGGCGATTGCCGACGAAGTCAATCTCTTCGACGAAGGGTTGTACTTCGCCCTGCTGCGCTTGACCATCCAGCAAATCGGTCGGAGCTTCTACAATTTTTTCCTCGAAAGTGGATTCGTTCAGAGTGGCGTGAAAGAGCGTGAAACTTTTGGACGGGGATTCCCTGGGACGTTCTGCATCGGTGGGAACTCGCGCGGCGACAGAATTCCCGACAAACAGAGAAACGACCACCGCTACCGCTAAGACACAAAGCTGGCGCGCACACCAGTTCAATATGTCCGGCGAAAAACAGACTATCCTTTTAGCGGCCGTTGATCGGCTCAAGGCCGCGCCCCCAAACCCAATTTGGTATTCTCCCGCCGGTCCCGGTATGGTCCGGCCGAGCGTACTGCGCTTTACGGCCTTTTAGCACCTAAGGCCGCTTCGCGGTCACACGCTGCGTCAGATTCACTAATGAACGACTGGGGTTGCCTCACCCACTGGTCGGAATGCAAGGCCTTCCCCGGCAACGTAGATCTGTAATGTTGCAGGCCTTTGAATTCCACCCTGGATCAGCGATTCGCTGAGCGGGTCTTCCACATACTTTTGCAATGCCCGCCGCAGCGGTCGTGCTCCGTAGCTACGGTCCGCGCAGGTCTTTTCCAGGATCCACTGGCGCGCTTCCGGCGACAGCACCACTTGAACCTGCCGGTGAATCAGCGTGTCGTTCAACTGCCCGACCAGCAGATCGATAATGCGCAGCAGGTCCTCGTCGCCCAGAGGATTAAACAGAATAATGTCGTCCAACCGGTTCAGAAATTCTGGATTGAACGCCCGCTTCACTTCGCCCAAGACCAAGTCTTCCATGCTCTTCAGGCTGGCTTCATCGAGGCCCGCCTGGAAGCCGATCGACGTGCGCTTCTGCAAATGCCGCGCACCGATGTTGGAAGTCATGATGATGATGGTGTTGCGGAAATCGACCGTATTTCCCAGTCCATCCGTCAGTTGCCCATCCTCAAACACCTGCAACAAAATGTTGAAGAGGTCGGGATGCGCCTTCTCTATCTCGTCCAATAATATAACCGAATACGGCGTACGACGCACGCGCTCGGTCAGCTGTCCGCCTTCTTCGTAGCCCACATATCCTGGAGGCGCGCCGATCAATTTCGAGACCGAGTGCTTCTCCATGAATTCCGACATATCAAAGCGGATGAGCGACTTTTCGCTGCCAAACAAAAATTCGGCGAGGCGGCGCGCTACTTCGGTTTTTCCTACGCCCGTGGGGCCCAGGAAGAAGAAGCAGCCAACGGGACGCAGCGGTGACTTCAGTCCCGCGCGGCTGCGGCGAATGGCGCGAGCCAGCGCGGTGATGGCTTTGTCTTGGCTAATGACGCGCTTGTGCAGTTCGGGCTCGATGCGCAACAGTTTTTGCTGCTCGTCTTCCTTAATAGCGGTGACCGCAACGCCAGTCCACCGCGAGACAACTTCTTCGATGTCTTCGCGAGTCACGATGCCGGTGGAGGCGTCGTCGAGCTTGTAGCGCTCGCGCAGGACGCGCAGATTTTCTTTTTCTTTGCGCTCTTCCTCGGAGTAGAAGCGCGCCTTCTCGAATTCATGCGCAGCGATGGCCGATTCCATACGGTGGGTGATGAACTTCACACGTTTCTGCACTTCGCTGACTTCTTCGGGAACAGAGGCTTGGCGCAGTTTTACACGCGCGCCAGCTTCATCAATCAAGTCGATGGCCTTGTCTGGAAGGAAACGGTCTGGAATGTACCGGTTCGAAAGATAGACTGAGTAGCGGAGGGCCTCATCGGTATAGCTGACCGCGTGAAACTTTTCGTAGCGCTCACGCACACCGTTAATGACCTGGACAGCTTCTTCTTCGGTAGGCGCCGGAACTTTCACGGCCTGGAAGCGGCGTTCCAGCGAACGATCTTTTTCGACGGACTTGCGGTATTCACTCGGCGTGGTCGCGCCGATGCACTGAATTTCGCCGCGCGACAATGCCGGCTTCAGGATATTCGCGGCGTCGAGCGAACCTTCCGCGGAGCCAGCTCCCACCAAGGTGTGTAGTTCGTCGATGAACACGATGGAGTTCTGGCTCTCCATCAGTTCCTTCATGATGGTCTTCAATCTCTCTTCGAATTGTCCGCGGTATTTGGTGCCCGCCACGATCAGCGAGAGATCCAAGGACAAAATTCTCTTGTCGGCCAGGAACGAGGGAACATCTCCATCGCTGATGCGCTGCGCCAGTCCTTCGACGATGGCTGTTTTGCCTACGCCAGGCTCGCCGATAAGCACCGGATTATTCTTCGTGCGACGGCATAGAATCTGAATGACTCGTTCAACTTCACCTTCGCGCCCGACGAGTGGATCCAAACTGCCTTCCGTGGCGGCTTGCGTCAGGTCGCGGCTGAATTCCGCCAGTAGTGAAGTTTCTTTCGGCCGTGCCGCGGTGTTTTTCTCTCCGGTCGTCCGTGACAATTCTTCACGCAACGCCGAGAGGCGCAGGCCGCGCTCCATAAGAATTTCAGCGCCGAAGCATTTCTCTTCGCGCAGAATTCCGAGCAACAAATGTTCCGTGCCGACGTGCTTGTGCCCGAGGCGCTCGGCTTCTTCGGCCGCGCTGTTCAGGATGCGCTTGCACTCAGCACTTAGCGGCACTTCCACAGACGTGGAAATGCGCTCGCGAATCGTGATGCGCGCCTCAATCTCTTTTCGAATGGATTCGATAGACCCCTGCTGCCGCAGGAACCTGTTGGCGAGTGCCTTGTCCTCTCGCATCAAACCGAGCAGAAGATGCTCTGTTTCAATGTAGGGACTTCCGTACTGGCTGGCCTCGTACCTAGCAAAGAAAATGACACGCCGCGCTTTTTCTGTATATCGTTCGAACACGATTAGCTCGCTTCTCCCCCTGGGGTTCCCTCCGCAACGTGACTCACGCCGCGTACTTGCAGAACACCATGCTCAAGTCCGACTACCCGGTCGCATCGATTAGCCAGGGCCAAATTGTGCGTCGCGATAAGCGACGTAAGGCCATGGGAGCGATGCAGCCGTTGTAACAACTCAAACACAGCCCATGCATTCTGCTCGTCTAGGTCTCCGGTAGGCTCATCAGCCAGTAACACCCGCGGCCCCGTGATCAGCGCCCGCGCGATGGCAACTCGCTGCTGTTCACCCCCCGAAAGTTCTCCCGCGCGGTGCTCGGCCCGATCTTCCAGGCCTACTTCTTTCAGCCACGCTCGCGCTTCACTAAGCGCTTTTGCCTGTGGCTCTCCGCGCACTAGTAGCGGCATCGCTACATTTTCTGCTGCCGTAAAATCCGGCAACAACTGGTGCCGCTGCCAGAGAAACCCCACGGCGCGATTGCGATACTCTGCTAACGCCGCGTCTTGCGTCGTTTCTATCAATTTATTTTGAAAGTATACTGTACCGCTTGTTGGAGTGTCTAGCGCAGCGAGCAAATGTAACAAAGTACTTTTGCCGGCGCCGGATGGTGCGACCACCGCGACCATCTCTCCTTCGGCTAACTTCAAGTTCACATCGACTAAAACTTGCAAATTTTTTTCGCGCGCCCCGTAGGTTTTCTTCAGGCTGCGCGTTTCGAGGATCGACCCATCCGATTTGGGCTCGGTATTCATAATTTTCGATCCCGTGGTCCCTCGCTCCCGATTATTTCCACAAACTGTTGCGTGTTTGGCCCGTGTGCAACCACCTTGCGGTCTTCTCTTTTCTCTCGCCTTACATATATTTGATGCGCCACTTCGTATATCAGTCCAGTTGGCGCGTTTTCCCTTGAGTGCGTCTTGTGACCCAAGGTTTTCCCATTTTTCCCGAGGCTGCACCGCAGAGGAGTTCCTACGGCAAATTGGATTTTTTAATTGGGCCTAAACTCCTTAATTTCATTTGGTTGCAGACAGCACTCTTGGGAGGGAATCGCGACTAGACCCGTGCCTCCCAAGCCAGCCGCACGGGTACTACAGTAGGAGCAAATCGGCAGCCAAACCGCTCTCCCGTAAACCCTGCAAAGTCAGCGTCGCGGTGCTTTACTCGAACCGCAGAATTTCCACAGGCAAAAGGCGCGCTGCCTCTCGTGCTGGAATCACCGTGGCCATCACGGCAATGGCCATGGCCGCCAACGCGATCCACAAGCCGTCAAGAAAACTGGGATGGAAAGGCACATACGGCACGGCATAAACCTGCGGATCCAGAGGGATCAAATGATATGTGCCGGCAATCCAAGTAAATGCGTATCCGACGATTAATCCGGCGATCGTTCCAGTCGCGCCGATCGCTGTTCCTAACAACAGAAAAATTCGACGAACTTGATCGCGCCTGGTTCCCACGGACAAGAGCACCGCAATGTCCTTGGCTTTGTCGGTGACCGTCATTGACAGCACCACCAAAATATTCAGGCCTGCCACAAAAGTGATTAGGCCAATGAAAATTGCGGTGACCAGTTTTTCTAAGTGGAGTGCGCGAAATAAGGCGTGGTTCTCTTCCATCCAAGTCGTGGTCATGAATCCCTGGCCGGAATTCTGTTCCACTGTTTTCGCGATATCTCCAGCCAATTCGGGTTTGGCCAGGCGAAATTCCAAAACATTCACGACGTCGCCGGTGCCAGCCAAGGATTGCGATGCGCCTAAACTGATGAAACACCAATTCTCGTCGTAGTCGTAGAAGCCGGAATCGAAAACCCCGGTTACGCGAAATCTTTTCGTTCGCGGCATCAGCCCAAATGGCGTCAGGCGGCCTTGCGGACTTGTGAGCGTGACATAGTCCCCGGGACCCAGTTTCCATTCGTCGGACAATTGCTTGCCCACCAGCAGGCCCTCGATGCCATCGGGGTCCGCTGAAAAATCCAAACGGCCGGAGGAAAGTTTCTGAAGCGCCTCGTCGCTTTTCTTTTCCAAATCAACGTCGATTCCTTTTACGACCACGCCACGCGCTTCGCCTCCGAAGGAGAGCAACATGGTTTCGTAAATCGCCGGAGTTACGGAATTGACCTCGGGCAGCTTGCGAAACTTCTCGGCGAGTTGTTGGTAGTTGGAGATTCCCTCGGAGCCTGGGCGAGTTAAAGAAACGTGCGCGGTCACACCGAGCAGACGGTCCTGCAGTGTCTCGCGAAACCCGGTGTTCATCGCAAGCGCGATTACGAGAGTGGCAACGCCGGCGGCGACTCCCAGGATGCTGAAGACCGTAATCAGGCGCAGGATTGCAGGACGGTTCGGTGATCGCAGGTAGCGTTTTGCGACGAACCATTCAAAGCTCATGCGCGAACCTTCTTCTTTGGCGATGGAATCGGGTCATGTTATGTTGCGCGCGGCCGTCGCTCATTTGGCAACGGTAAAACAGAGCCCCCAGCGGCTGAAGCCGGACAAAATCTTTGCGAATTTCGGCACGACTGAAGTCGTGCCCTCCCGTACAACGCGCGCCGCCGAGCAGGCGTAGAGCTGCTGCCACACAACGCGGCACGGTTCATGCTTTTGCCGCTTCCGGCTTGGTTTCTTCTGGCTTAGTTTCTGGCCGCAGCTGCGGGAATAAGATCACATCGCGAATGGAATGCGAATCGGTGAGCAACATGGTCAACCGATCGATGCCGATGCCTTCGCCGGCGGTTGGCGGCATGCCATGACACAACGCGCGCACGTAGTCGACGTCCAGTTGCTTCGGTACTTCGTCGCCGCCTTGCGCAATTTGCTCGAGGAATCGCCGCTCTTGTTCGGCCGGATCGTTGAGTTCGGAGAATCCGTTGGCGATTTCCATGCCCGCCACGTAAATCTCAAAGCGCTCCACCAAGGAAGGGTCTTCCGGTTTCTGCTTGGAAAGCGGCGAAATCTCCAGAGGGAAATCGTAAAGAATCGTGGGTTGAACGAGCTTATCTTCGGCGATAGTCTCGAAGAGCAGGCCAGTCCATTCGCCGTCAGCCAAGTTGCCCTTTGCGGCAGCGTACTCCGCGTGATTGGCCTTGGCCCAGACGTTGTAGCGTTCGGTCGCCTGTTTTGCGCCCCCAGGTGAGGCTAGTTCCTCTAGAGTAGGTTGCGCGCCTGCTCCTTGCGGCCAATATTTCACGACAGCTTCCCGCATGGTCAGCCGCTGCATGTGAGAAAAATCCAGTTCCGCATCGCCATATTTCACGGTGGTCGATCCCGTGATGCTCCTAGCGACTTGTGCGAACAACTGTTCGTTCAACTCCATCAAATCGCGATAATTGCTATAAGCCTCGTAAAACTCCAGCATGGTGAACTCGGGATTGTGCTGAGTGCTGATCCCCTCGTTGCGGAAGTTCCTGTTGATTTCGTAAACCCGGTCGAATCCGCCAACGGTCAATCGCTTCAGATACAGTTCGGGCGCGATGCGAAAATACAAATCGATATCGAGCGTGTTGTGGTGGGTGACAAACGGCCGCGCTGTGGCCCCTCCGGCGATCGGATGCATCATGGGAGTTTCCACTTCCATGTATCCGCGAGCGTCGAAGAACTGGCGCAATTCTCGAATGATGCGAGCACGCGTCTGGAAAACCTCACGCGACTTTTCGGTCGAAATCAAATCCAGATAACGCTGGCGGTAACGCAACTCAATGTCCGACAGACCGTGCCATTTTTCCGGCAAAGGGAGCAAAGCTTTGCTGAGGAAAAACAGCTCCTCAACCCAAACAGAGAGTTCGCCGGTTTTTGTGCGGAACATGTGACCGCGCACGCCGACATGATCGCCAAGATCCAATAAATGGAATAGCTGAAAACCTTTTTCGCCGAGTACGTCTTTTCGTACGTAAATCTGTATTTTGCCTCCGCCCCCTTGTAGATGCGCGAATCCAGCCTTACCCATCAGGCGGTACGACACAATGCGCCCAGCGACGCGCGTCTCCTTGCGATCCGCCTCGAGTTCGGCAGCAGTTCGCTCGGCGTATTTTTTGCTCAGTTCGGCAGGCGTTTCGGTCCAACGAAATTCGCGAGGGAATGCCTCGTATCCAAGGGCTTGAATCTCTTCCAGTTTTTTTTGTCGCTGCTGAAACTGATCTTGAGGCTCAAAGTTCAAATGAAGTTCGATCCTTTCCAAGTCATTTTAAGGAGTATAAAGGGGGGTTCGGGAGCAGGGCAAGGAAACGAGAGAAGGGCGAGGCGAGTTCCGTTTTGGAAAGCGCAGCGCAAAAAATTTCAGGATTTCCCTTGTTTTTCGTTAATTTTTGTTCATTAATCTCAGCGCAGTTGTTATACTTTGCCATCACGCTCCATGGGAGGTCCCTAGGTGCATTCCCGCCCAGTCTCGATGCATAGTGACTCAGTGTCTCATGATTGGCGCTCCCCTCTCTTGGGAGATAAAGCGAACACCTACTTCGGGTGTATACGCCCGCTAGAAACTGCGTACTCAATGCTTAGCGTGAATTTGGACGAAGCGCTGGGGATGCGGCGTGTGGGACGAAATTCCAAAGCGCACCAGGTCCTCTCTGTGGCACCGGCGCTTTGCCGATTGCTGGCCGATCCTTTGTACTCTTTGCTGCAGGGAATGTTGAATCACGCGAAGCATTTTGGGATTACGCCTAATCTGGCTCCGTTGGACTCAAAGAATTTTCAGCATCCTAAAAGCCAGCGGGTGGCGCTGTTTAACGACCTGTTCAGCAGGGTTCTACTGACCCGGAAGTCGCAGTTTTCCTACAAAATTTCTGCGCTGGCTGATTTAGTGGAGGACCTGGATTCGAGTTTTCGGTCCACGGCGCAAGAGTTGGCTTGCGGAGATTCCGCGCAGCCGGATCGCGATTGGGATCTATTAGATTCCATACACTACGACCTAAATACTTGCCTGCGTGAAACGGTTGTGCTGTTCAAGTCATTTCTGCACGCGCTGCCAGAGGGGCAGTTGCCCAGCTTTCAATCGGCGGTCGGTGATTTTTGCGACATGGCCTCCTTCCGTTTGCCCCTCCGTGCTCCGCATCTTGCCCATAGACGGATAGCCTTCCTAAAGGGACAATAAGAAATCCCTGCGGATGGACCGCAGCCTGATGCAACCTATTGAGGAGTACCTCCTTCTATAGGGGCATATGTGCTCCTCGACGTCCGTTCTTGGGACAACTCTGAAGGGGATTCGGCGCATCGCACCTCCTAGTGGCGCCGCTATTGGACAGTTGGCCCGACCAAGACCAACCGAGCCGGTTGCGTGGACAGAAGCGGAAGCAATCCACCGCGCACAAGCGGGGGATTCCGCTGCTTTTGATTTCCTATATCAACTGCACAGCCGTCGCGTCTACGCTCTTTGCTTAAGGATGGTCAATAATCCAGCGGATGCGGAAGATCTGATGCAGGAAGCTTTCCTGCAACTCTTCCGTAAGATTGGCACGTTCCGCGGGGAATCGGCCTTCTCCACTTGGCTGCATCGCATGACGGTTAACGTCGTGTTAATGCGCCTTCGTAAAAAGTCGCTTCCGACTGATTCCTTGGAGGAGACCCTGGATCCGGATGCGGAAAGTAGTAGTCCAAAGCGTGATGTTGGGGCCCCGGACCTGCGCTTGTCAGGGGCCGTCGATCGAGTTAACCTCGAGCGCTCCATCGAGCAACTCCCTCCCGGCTACAGAACGGTATTTGTTCTGCATGACGTACAGGGCTATGAGCACAACGAGATTGCGGACATCATGGGATGCTCCGTAGGCAATTCGAAGTCGCAGTTGCATAAGGCGCGTACTCGCTTGCGCGAACTGCTCCAGGAACAAATCCGGGATCAGGCTCGCCAGGAACGCCAATCGGCAAAAGCACAGTCTGGCTCGAAAGAATGAGTTAGAATGGGGCAACGGTCGAGGGCGTTACACGCACCTGAGCATGTAAGGATTTTTGCGGGCGCAGCCATTCAGCTCTGTGCCCTGCGGAGTCTGCGGTATGCAGTGTAAGGAACTCGAAGCAGTTCTGGAATCCGAAGGTCTAAGTCCTCTTCCACCCGAAGCTCGCGAACATCTCGCAAGCTGCACGAGCTGCCAGGATTTGATTGCGGATCTTTCCACCATTGTGGTGGCGGCGAAACACGTACCGGCGGAGGTGAAGCCTCCCGACCGCGTGTGGGTTTCGATTCGCGCGCAGCTCGAAGCGGAAGGAATTATTCGCGACACCGAGCCGGTTCTGCCGGCCGTTTCCGCTCCTTGGTGGAATAGTTTCGCTGATATGTTCCGGCCTCGCGCGCTGGCCACGGTCGGAGCGGGACTGCTGGTTGTTTTGGGAAGTATGTATGTTGTGGAGCACCGCAGCTCTCCGGTTACAGTAGTGCAACCCCCTCTAGTGAAAGTTCAGCCACAACCAACTCCGACTGCAACTCCGTCGGAGACTACTCCTGCTTTTACGCCGGCTCCTGAAAAGCCAGTTCCGGTTGTGGTGGCCAAAAAGACGCCGCAGCCTGCGGACCCCGGTCCAGACGTTTCGCCGACACCCCGGCCCTCTTCTAAGCCCCTTTCTCCGTCTCCTTCTGAAAGGGTTCAAGCTACCGAGCCAGCGAGTGTTGTAGACGACCCGGGAAATGTGCTACGTCAGGCGGAAATCTCCATATCCAGACGCGAACTGGCCAACAACCCGGCCGTGGATACGGCCCTGCGGAAGAACCTGCAGACCCTCAACGAGTTTATTGCGGAGTGTAAGTCTCGCTTGAAGCACAATCCGAATGACCAGTTGACCCGGGAATATCTCAACATGGCCTATCAGCAGAAAGCGGAGTTACTCGACGCAATGATGGACAGCGGAAGGAGTGGTCTAGGTGTCGTTGTACGTGGGATCCCCGGGTACCGAGCTCGAATTCGCA
>JGI12186J15620_100104_pt2 | contig 24302 bp, 20 predicted proteins | sample FosCloommunities_FD_15620 | JGI IMG/M metagenome (IMG submission 15620) | reverse complement strand
AATTCGAGCTCGGTACCCGGGGATCCCACGTACAACGACACCTAGACCACATCCCGGCCGTCGACTATCTGATGAAGGAAGAGAAGGTGAAGCGCTGGGTGCTGGCCGGCACCGACTACGTCTATCCGCGCACCACCAACAAGATCCTCGAAGCCTACCTCAAGCAGAAAGGGGTGAAGGACGAGGACATCATGATCAATTACACGCCGTTCGGGCATTCCGACTGGCAGACGATCGTGTCGGACGTCAAGAAGTTCGGCTCGGCCGGCAAGAAGACCTCGGTGGTCTCGACCATCAACGGCGATGCCAACGTGCCGTTCTACAAGGAGCTCGGCAACCAGGGCATCAAGGCGACGCAGATACCGGTCGTGGCGTTCTCGGTCGGCGAGGAGGAGCTTGCCGGTCTCGACACCAAGCCGCTGGTCGGCCATCTCGCGGCCTGGAACTACTTCGAATCGATCAAGTCGCCGCTCAACGCCGAGTTCATCAAGGACTGGCACACGTTCATCAAGAACGACAAGCGCACCACCAACGACCCGATGGAAGCACACTTCATCGGCTTCAATATGTGGGTGAAGGCGGTCCAGAAGGTCGGCTCGACCGATCCCGACAAGGTTATCGACGCGCTGCCCGGCATCCAGGCCCCGAACCTGACCGGCGGGACGTCGACCATGCTGCCCAACCATCACATCACCAAGCCGGTCTATATCGGCGAGGTTCGCGCGGACGGGCAGTTCAACGTGGTCTACAAGACGCCCGAGCTCGTCCCGGGCGCCGCTTGGTCGCCCTATCTCGAAGGCTCCAAGGATCTGGTCGCGGACTGGGTGTCGCTCAAGTGCGGCAACTACAACAAGGTGACGAAGAAGTGCGGCGGCGGCACCTGAGCGTACGCCTCGCCTGACTCTCGCAACGCGGATGGAGGCGGCGCATCGCCGCCTCCGCTCTTCCAGCGTATGTCCCGGAAAAATGGATATCGGCTTCCGACAAGGACATGCGCCAATGCGCCGGGACTCGTGATGCTTGGTCTATGCAATCGACTGCTGGCTCTCGTGCTGGCCCTGGGAATTCTTGCCGCGGTGCCGATCGCCGCGCAAGCCGGCCCCTACGAGGACGCGCTTGCCCATTTCCTCGCCGATGACTTCGACGAAACGATCGCGGCGGTGAACGGCGTGGCTGCCAGCGGCAATCCCCTCGCCGCCACCGTCATCGAGGCCCTGCAGGACGAGCGGCTGTTCGTCAGCGCCGAATCCAAGACCGTCTATTTCCGCGATAAGTCCGATCGACTGATGGATGCGGCGACCGGCCAGCCGGTCAATGGTCCCGCACCCGCCGACCTCGCGGCGGTCGAGATCAACAACCGGCTGCGCCGCGTGATCGAGGCGGCGCTCGGGGCGCTGACCCTGATGGTGGGTGACGCTCAGAAGCGTTACGAGGCGGCGCAGGCGGTGTTCCAGTCGCGCGACGCCAATGCATTGCCCGCGCTCGATCAGGCCACCTCCAAGGAGACCGACGCCCGCGTCAAGCAGGCACTCGCGCAGGCGCGTGCCGCGGTGGTGCTCAACCTCGATGATGCTGCGGATGAAGACAAGATCGACGCGATCCAGGTGATCCGCGGCCGCGGCGACCAGGACGCCGTGGCGCTCCTGGCCAGCGTGCCGACAGCAAGCTCGGCGGCCGTGAAGAAGGCCGCGGCCGACGCGCTTGCCTCCATCCAGGGCGGACTCGCGCTCTGGAATGCCCTGCAGAACGTCTGGTACGGGCTTTCGCTCGGCTCGGTTCTGGCGCTCGCCGCCATCGGGCTCGCCATCACGTTCGGGGTCATGGGCGTCATCAACATGGCTCATGGCGAGATGGTGATGCTCGGCGCCTATACGACCTTCGTGGTGCAGGAGATGATCCGCGCCACCAACCCGGCGCTGTTCGGATATTCGCTCGCCATAGCGATCCCGCTCGCTTTCCTGGTCTCGGGTTTTATCGGCATCTTGATCGAGCGCTGCATCATCCGCTTCCTCTACGGCCGTCCCCTGGAGACGCTGCTCGCCACCTGGGGACTTTCGCTGATCCTGCAGCAGGCGGTGCGCACCACATTCGGGGCCAACAACCGCGACGTCGGCGCGCCCTCCTGGATGAGCGGCGCGTTCGAGCTCGGCCAAATGACCATCACCTACAACCGGCTCTGGATCATCCTGTTGACCCTCATGGTCTTCGTCGCGCTGCTCGCACTGTTGCGGCTCACCCGGCTCGGTCTCGAGATGCGCGCCGTCACCCAGAATCGCGCGATGGCGGCCGCCATGGGCATCCGCACCGGCCGCATCGATGCGCTCACGTTCGGGCTCGGCTCCGGCATCGCGGGCATCGCGGGCGTGGCGCTCTCGCAGATCGACAATGTCAGCCCCAATCTCGGGCAGAGCTACATCATCGATTCCTTCATGGTGGTGGTGTTCGGCGGCGTCGGCAATCTGTGGGGCACGCTGGTCGGCGCCTTCACGCTCGGCATCGCCAACAAGTTCCTGGAGCCCTTCGCGGGCGCCGTGCTCGGCAAGATAACCATTCTGGTGCTCATCATTCTGTTCATCCAGAAGCGCCCGCGCGGACTGTTCGCCCTCAAAGGCCGGGCGGTGGAAGCGTGACGCCGTTTCCGCTCACCCGCGCGCTCGACCGCGGCTCCATGATTTTCGTCGCCGTGCTAGCGGCGATTGCCGTGCTGGTACCATTGCTCGATCTCGCGGTGCCGGAGAGCTCGCCATTCTACCTGTCGACCTATTTCGTCGCCTTGTTCGGCAAATACATCTGCTACGCGCTGCTCGCCTTGGCGCTCGATCTGATCTGGGGCTATTGCGGCATCCTGTCGCTCGGCCACGGCGCCTTCTTCGCGCTTGGCGGTTACGCGATGGGCATGTACCTGATGCGTCAGATCGGCACGCGCGGCGTCTATGCGGATCCGATCCGCCCCGACTTCATGGTGTTCCTGAACTGGCCGGAGCTGCCGGTCTACTGGTATGGATTCCAACACTTTCCGTACGCGGCCCTCATGGTGGTGCTGGCGCCCGGCCTGCTCGCCTTCGTATTCGGCTGGTTTGCGTTCCGTTCACGCGTGACCGGCGTCTATTTCTCCATCATCACCCAGGCGCTCACCTTTGCGCTGATGCTCGGCTTCTTCCGCAACAATTTCGGTTTCGGCGGCAACAACGGGCTCACCGACTTCAAGGACATTCTGGGATTCAGCGTGCAGGCGCAGGGCACCCGTTGCGCGTTGTTCGCCATATCGAGCCTCGCGCTCTTGCTCGGCTTCCTGGCATGCCGCGCGGTGGTGGCCTCGAAATTCGGCAAGGTGCTGATCGCAATCCGCGACGCTGAGGCGCGCACGCGCTTTCTCGGCTACCGGGTCGAGTCCTACAAGCTCTGCGTCTTCACGCTGTCGGCCTGCATGGCCGGGATCGCGGGCGCGCTCTATGTCCCGCAGGTCGGCATCATCAATCCGAGCGAGTTCTCGCCCGCCAACTCGATCGAGGCGGTGATCTGGGTCGCGGTCGGCGGACGCGGCACGCTGATTGGGGCGGCGCTCGGCGCCGTGCTCGTCAACTACGCCAAGACCTATTTCACCTCCGGCGTGCTCGCCCCCTATTGGCTGTTCATGCTGGGTGGGTTGTTCGTCGCGGTCACTCTGTTCTTGCCACGCGGCATCGTCGGTTCTTTCCGCTCCTGGCTGCCGGCGCCCTCCGCGCGCAAGCCAGCCCCGGGGGCGCTGACCGTGGCGGCGCCGCCGCGGCCGGCCGAGTAAGGGGAACGCGCGATGGCGGAACGCACCACCACGGCGATGCTTTATCTTGACGGGATCACGGTCTCCTTCGACGGCTTCCGCGCGCTCAACAATCTTTCATTCACCATCCAGCCGGGCGAGATGCGCGCCATTATCGGCCCCAACGGGGCCGGCAAAACCACCCTGATGGACGTGGTGACCGGCAAGACGCGTCCCGATCTCGGCGATGCCGTCTTCGACGGCAGCCACGATCTCACGAGGCTCGACGAAAGCCAGATTGCCGAGCTCGGTATCGGCCGCAAGTTCCAGAAGCCGACCGTGTTCGAGATGCACACGGTCGAGGACAACATTCTGCTCGCGCTCAAGAGTGATCGCCGGCCGCGCGCGACCCTGTTCTGGCGCGAGACCGCCGAGGCGGAACGCCGCATCGACGGCATCCTCGAGATCACGCGGCTCACGCCGCTGCGCGGCCGCGTGGCGGGCGGCCTTTCGCATGGGCAAAAGCAGTGGCTGGAGATCGGCATGCTGTTGGCGCAGGAGCCCAAGCTGCTCCTGGTCGACGAGCCGGTCGCCGGCATGACCGATGCCGAGACGCGCGAGACCGCCGAGCTCCTCAAGGAGATCAACCGCGAGCGCACCGTGGTGGTGGTCGAGCACGACATGGCCTTCGTGCGTGAGCTCGGCGTCAAGGTCACGGTCTTGCACGAAGGTGCGGTGATCGCGGAGGGATCGATCGATCAGGTCTCCTCCAACGAGCGCGTGATAGAGGTGTATCTGGGCAGGTAGGCGCGGCGGCCCGACCGCTGCGCTCATTGCCCGTCGTTTGAGGCGGCCAACATGCTGGAAGTCACGGCGATCGATCTGCACTACGGCGCCGCACAGGCGTTGCGCGCGGTGTCGCTGACCGCGCGGTTGGGCGAAGTCACATGCGTGCTCGGACGCAACGGGGTCGGCAAGACGAGCCTTCTGCGCGCGCTGGTCGGGCAGCACCCGATCAGCAAAGGCACGATCAGCTTCGACGGCCACGACATCACCAGGCTCAAGCCGCACGAGCGGGCGCGCGGCGGCATCGCCTATGTGCCACAGGGCCGGGAGATTTTCCCGCTGCTGACCGTCGAGGAGAACCTCAAGACCGGATTTGCGCCGCTCAAGCGCGACGACCGCAGCGTGCCGGACGACGTGTTCTCATTGTTTCCAGTACTGAGCGAAATGCTGGGGCGGCGTGGCGGCGATCTTTCGGGCGGGCAGCAACAGCAGCTCGCGATCGGCCGCGCGCTGGTGATGCGGCCGCGCCTCTTGCTGCTCGACGAGCCGACCGAGGGCATCCAGCCCTCGATCATCAAGGATATCGGCCGCGCCATCTCCTATCTGCGCGGGCTCAAGCAGATGGCCATCGTGCTGGTCGAGCAATATCTCGACTTCGCGCGCGAGCTGGGCGACCGGTTCGTGGTGATGGACCGAGGCTCGGTCACCTATACGTGCGAGCGCGCCGGCATGGAGGAGGTCGCGCTCAAGCGCGCCTTGGCGATCTGAGCATGAGGCCGCACGCGTTCGATCAAAAAGCGCAGCGCCGTGCGCAGCTTTCGCCCGCGACGGGCGTCACGGCCGTGCGCACCAACGATCAGGCTCTCGCCGGCAACCGGGCCAGCGGGCGCATTGTACTGAGCGCCAAGCAAGCCGCGGGCTCGACCCGCCGCGAACGCGTACATGAGGCGGGCGCGCTGCGGGTGCGCTGTCCGGGCCCGCCCGCCGCCGAGCTTGAAGCCATGATCGTCAATACGGCCGGCGGGATGGCAGGCGGCGATGCCTTCGCGCTTGATTTCGCAGTCGGACCGGACGCGCGTCTCGTCGTCACCAGTGCGGCGGCCGAGAAAGTCTATCGGACGCTCGGCACGGCGACGACTATCGATGCCAAGCTCAAGGTCGCAGCCGGCGGCGCACTTGCCTGGCTGCCGCAGGAGACGATCCTGTTCGATCAGGCGCGGCTGCAGCGCACGATCGAGGTCGATCTTGTCGGCGATGCAAGGTTGCTGCTGGCGGAAGCGGTCATCTTCGGTCGCACCGGCATGGGCGAGAGCGTGACGGATGGCTGTTTGCGCGATCGCTGGCGCGTGCGTCGCGACGGGCGCCTGCTTCATGCCGAGACCGCACGGATCGACGGCAACGTGACCGCGAAGCTTGCGTCGGTGGCGGTCGCCAAAAGTGGAGTCGCGATCGCAAACGCGCTGCTGGTGCCGGCTGACGAGGCGATCGCGGCGGCGGTGCGCGAAACAAGCCGCGATTGTTTCGGCGAAGTCGGAGTCTCCGCGTGGAACGGTCTGGCGATCGTGCGCCTGGTGGCAGCAAACGGGGCGGCGCTGCGCCACGACCTTGCCGGCGTCCTTTCGATCATCCGGGGCGGGCAATTGCCGCGCCTCTGGCTCCATTGAGACCAAGATCGTGAGGCGAGACCCAAGGCCATGAACCTGACACCCCGGGAGAAGGACAAGTTGCTGGTCGCCATGGCGGCCATGGTGGCGCGCCGCCGGCTCGAGCGTGGCGTCAAGCTCAACCATCCGGAGGCGGTCGCACTCATTACCGACTTCATCATGGAAGGCGCGCGCGACGGCCGCACCGTCGCCGACCTCATGGAAGCCGGCGCTGGTGTCCTCACCCGCGCGCAGGTGATGTCCGGCATTCCCGAAATGATCGCCGAGATTCAGGTCGAGGCGACTTTTCCGGACGGCACCAAGCTCGTCACCGTGCATGAGCCGATCCGATGAGCAGGAGACACCCATGATCCCGGGCGAGATCATCATCCAGGACGGCGACATCACGCTCAATGCGGGGCGCAAGGCCGTGAAACTGTCGGTCACCAATTCGGGCGACCGGCCGATCCAGGTGGGCAGTCACTATCATTTCTTCGAGACCAACCCGGCGCTCGAATTCGAGCGCAAGAAGGCGCGCGGCATGCGTCTCGATATTCCAGCGGGCACCGCGGTGCGGTTCGAGCCCGGGCAAACACGCGAGGTGACGCTGATCCCGTTCGCGGGCGCACGCAAGGTCTTCGGCTTCCGTGCCGCCGTCATGGGCAAGCTTTAGAGAGAGAGCACGCGATGTCCTTCAAGATCGGGCGCCGCGCCTATGCGGACATGTTCGGCCCCACCACCGGCGACCGCGTGCGGCTCGCCGACACCGACCTCGTCATCGAGGTCGAGAAGGACTTCACCACCTATGGCGAGGAGGTGAAGTTCGGTGGCGGCAAGGTGATCCGCGACGGCATGGGCCAGAGCCAGGTCACCAACCGGCAGGGCGCGCTCGACACCGTCATCACCAATGCGGTGATTCTGGATCACTGGGGGATCGTGAAAGCCGACGTCGGCATCAAGGACGGCAAGATCGCGGGTATCGGCAAGGCCGGAAATCCGGACATCCAGCCGGACGTCGACCTGATCATCGGACCGGGAACCGAAGCGATCGCCGGCGAAGGCAAGATCCTCACCGCCGGCGGCTTCGACACCCATATCCATTTCATCTGTCCGCAGCAGATCGAGGAGGCGCTGATGTCGGGCGTCACCTCGATGCTCGGCGGCGGCACCGGGCCGGCGGCCGGTACCAATGCGACGACCTGCACGCCCGGCCCCTGGCACATCGCCCGTATGATCCAGGCCGCCGATGCGTTCCCGGTCAATCTCGGTTTCGCCGGCAAGGGTAATGCGGCGCGCCCGGCCGCGCTCGAGGAGATGGTCGAAGCCGGCGCCTGTGCGCTCAAGCTGCACGAGGACTGGGGCACCACGCCCGCCGCCATCGACTGCTGCCTCTCGGTCGCCGACGACTACGACATCCAGGTGATGATCCATACCGACACGCTCAACGAGTCCGGCTTCGTCGAGGACACCGTCAAGGCCTTCAAGGGCCGCACCATCCACGCCTTCCACACCGAAGGCGCCGGCGGCGGCCACGCGCCCGACATCATCAAGGTGGCGGGGCTCAAGAACGTTCTGCCCTCTTCCACCAACCCGACCCGCCCATTCACCCGCAACACCATCGACGAGCACCTCGACATGCTCATGGTGTGCCACCATCTCGATCCGTCGATCGCCGAGGACCTGGCTTTCGCCGAAAGCCGCATCCGCAAGGAGACGATCGCCGCGGAGGACATCCTGCACGACATCGGCGCGCTCTCGATGATGTCGTCCGACAGCCAGGCGATGGGCCGGCTCGGCGAGGTCATCATCCGTACCTGGCAGACCGCCGACAAGATGAAGAAGCAGCGCGGACGCCTCAAGGAGGACAAGGGCGACAACGACAATGCGCGTGCCAAGCGCTATATCGCGAAGTACACCATCAATCCCGCCATCGCGCACGGCGTATCGAAGCACATCGGCTCGGTCGAGAAGGGCAAGCTCGCCGATCTCGTGCTGTGGTCGCCCGCCTTCTTCGGGGTCAAGCCCGATATGATCATCAAGGGCGGCTCGATCGTCGCCGCCCAGATGGGCGATCCCAATGCCTCGATTCCGACGCCGCAACCGGTACACTATCGGCCGATGTTCGGCGCCTTCGGGCGCGCCCGCACCGCCTCGTCGGTGGTGTTCGCCTCCAAGGCCGCGGTGCGCAGAGGCCTCGGCAAGAAGCTCGGCATCGCCAAGACGCTGGTCGCGGTCGAGAACACGCGCAAGATTTCGAAAAAGAGCATGGTGCACAACGGCGCGACTCCCAAGATCGAGGTCGATCCCGAGACCTACGAGGTCAAGGCCGACGGCGAGCTTTTGACGTGCGCGCCTGCCGAGGTGCTGCCGATGGCGCAGCGGTATTTTCTGTTCTGATCGCATCATACAGCAAGGTTTGATCCATGCGGCGAGCACATGCGGTGCGGCAGGCAGGACAATGGGATGCGGCGACCGCAATTGATCGGGTCGTGCTCGACGCGAGCGAGCGCCATCGGCGCCGTCTGGTGCTGACGGCCGAGCGCGGCACGACATTGCTGCTCGATCTCGCGCATGCGACCGCGCTGCGCGACGGCGACGGCCTGGTGCTCGAGGACGGCGCGCTGGTCCGCGTGGTCGGCAAGGCCGAGCCGCTGTTGGAAATCGCGGCCGCGAACGCAAGCGACCTGGCGCGGCTTGCCTGGCATCTCGGCAATCGCCACGCGGAGGTCCAGCTCGCAGGCGAGCGGCTGCGCATCCGCCGCGATCATGTGTTGGGCGAAATGTTGGCGTCCCTGGGGGCTCGCGTCACCGCGATCGAGGCGCCGTTCGATCCGGAAAATGGCGCCTATGCGACCGCTCACACCCACGGCCATTCTCATGACTAGGACACCGACCCACGAAGCGGACGCTGCGCCCGATCAGGCCGCGCTCTACCGGCTGATGGCGTGGCTTTCGCCCGCTTATCCGGTCGGTGCCTTCTCGTATTCGGGCGGGCTCGAGTGGGCGGTCGAGGCGGGCGATGTGACAGACGCGCAGGCGCTCGCGCAATGGCTCACCGCGGTGATCGCCGAAGGCGGCGGATTTTGCGACGCGGTCATCTTCGTGCATGCCCATCGGGCGGCGGTGGAAAATAACGATACTGCCCTGGCCGACGTTGCCGAGCTCGCCGCCGCCTTCGCGCCCAGCCGCGAGCGCTTCCTCGAGGCGACGGCGCAGGGGCGGGCTTTCTTCGAGACCACGCGCGCGGCTTGGCCCTGCGCTGCGCTCGATCGCCTCGCCGCCGCGTGGGACGGGCCCCTCGCCTATCCGGTCGCGGTGGCGGTCGCGGCGGCCGGCCACGGTGTGGCGCTTGCGCCCGCGCTCGCCGCCTTCCTGCAGGCGGTCGCCGGCAACCTCGTTTCGGCCGGATTGCGGCTCATCCCGCTCGGGCAGACCGACGGCCAGCGCGTGCTCGCGGGCCTCGAGCCGATCATCGCGGCGTGTGTCGAGCGCGCGCTTGCGTGTCCGCTCGACGACATCGGCAGCGCCACGTTCCGCGCCGACATCGCCTCGATGCGCCACGAGACGCAGTACACCCGCCTGTTCCGCAGCTGAGCGCGAGGTCCCGTGAATCATCCGCATGGTCCGTTGCGCGTCGGGGTGGGCGGTCCGGTCGGATCGGGCAAAACCGCATTGATGGACGCATTGTGCAAGCGCATGCGCGAGCGCTACGACATCGCCGCCATCACCAACGACATCTACACCAAGTGGGACGCCGACTATCTGGTGCGTTCCGGCGCGCTCGCGCCCGAGCGCATCGTGGGGGTCGAGACCGGCGGCTGTCCGCATACGGCGATCCGCGAGGATGCCTCGATCAATCTCGCGGCGGTCGCCGACATGCGGGCGCGATTTCCAAACCTCGACCTTATCCTGATCGAATCGGGCGGCGACAATCTCGCCGCCACCTTTTCGCCCGAGCTTGCCGACATCACGATCTACGTCATCGACGTGGCGGCCGGCGACAAGATTCCTTCCAAGGGCGGTCCCGGCATCACCCGCTCCGACCTTCTGGTCATCAACAAGATCGATCTTGCGCCGCATGTGGGCGCCTCACTCGAGTTGATGGAGCGTGAAGCCAGGCGGATGCGCGGCGCGCGGCCGTTCGTGTTCAGCAATCTGCACACCGGACAGGGTGTCGACACGGTCACGCGATTCATCGAGCAGCGCGGCGGGCTGCAAGCCGCGTAGGGGGCGGTCCCTCTCTCGGGGCACTCACGACGAAGCGCGTCGATTATTCCGCCGGCCGCGCCGGCACCGGAATGACATCGACCGCAACTTCGATATGCTGGCCGCCGGACGCAAACACCACGCCCGCAACCGGCGCGACGTCCGCATAGTCGCGGCCGACGGCGAGAAACACGTGGTCGTCGCCGACCCGGATGGCGTTGGTCGGATCGAAGCCGCGCCAACCGGTCGCCTCGCCGCACCACACCATGACCCAGGCATGCATGGCGTCGGCGCCCTCGAGCCGTGCCTCGCCTTCTTTCGGCACCGTGCGCAGATAGCCACTCACATAGGCAGCCGGCAACCCGATGCCGCGCAGGCCCGAGATCATGATATGCGCGAAGTCCTGGCAGACGCCGCGCCTCTGCGCGAAGGCGGTCGACGGCTCGGTCGCCACGTCGGTCGCGCCGATCTCATAGACGAAATCGGCCTTGATGCGGCGCATGAGATCGTCGGCGCCCTCGAGCACCGGCCGCCCTGGGCCGAAGCTCTCCCGCACATAGTCGGCGATCTCCGGGTCAAGCGCGACCCGCCGGCTCGGAAACAGGAAATGCGCAGGCGACGTCGGGCCGATGTCGCCGGTCGTCATCGCCGCCGAGCGCACCTCCTCCCAGGCGGGCGTCTGGGGCGGCGCAGACTCGGACGCAGCCTCGACGGCGATGCGCGCCGCGACGTTGATGGAGAGGCGGTCGTGCGGCTCCTCGAGCGCGATCGAGGTCGTGTGGTTGCCGAAGAAATCGACGCCTTCGCGGCGCTCGACGGGCTGCGGCAAGATTTCGAGCGCGACCGCATGCACGCGTTGCCGCGCGCGGTTGACCGGCGTCAGCCGCAGGACGTGATGCGCGTACGTGACCTTCGAGGCATAAACATAGGTCGTGGTCTGACGGATATCGTAGATCACGCCAGCGCCTCCCATACCACCTCCGAGCGCTCATTCTGCGTCAGGTGAGAGGAGTCGATGGTCTCGGAAAGCTTCATCAGCGCGTTCTCGCTGCTGAGAATCAACTCCGCGTCGATCTTGGCGGCGTCGGCCGTCCGCAGCGAGGTCGCGATCGACGCCGCGATCTGCTGCGGCGGCGACAGGCGGCCGTCGACGGCCTGGCGCGGCAGCGCCGCCAGATGCGCCTCGATGCGATCGAGCTGATAGATCACCGCGCGCGGATTGTTGGGGTCGAGCATCACCAGGTCGATCACCGGCGCGCGCGCCGCGATCATCACGTATCGCTGCCGATAGGTGATCTGGCTGTCGCACAGCTCGAGCAACACGTCGAGCGCGCCTTCCGGCGCCTCCGCATCGGCGAACTCGCGCACGAACCGACAGGTCAGGATGGCGCGCTCGATGCGGCGGCCGAGCTCGAGAAACCGCCAGCCGGCAAGGCGTGTCATGTTCTCCTGTGCGAGCCCGGAAAACGACGCGATGATGCGCAGCGCCGTCTCGACCCGGTCGAGCATGACGCTCTCGGACGATCCGGCGGGAAGCGGCGCGTCGATCGCCGCCACCAGATCGTTGAGCGCGCGCCAGGCGTCGGGCGACAGCCGGTCGCGGATGACCGAGGCAGCCCCGCGCGCGCCGGCGACGAGGCGCGGCAGCGAGCCTTCGATGTCACGCCGCGTGAGCGCGGCCTCCGCGATCAGATTCGGCCTGATCTCCGGAATGTCGGGCGGGCCGGCGCTCCACGCCGCCAGGATCGCACCGACGCGCGCCGTCACGGCAGCCGCCGTCTCACCCTCTTCCGTCATCCGATTGATCAGCGCACGGATCAGGCGCAGCGTTGCTTCGGCGCGCTCTACGTAGCGGCCGACCCAGAACAGATTGTAGGCGGCGCGGCTCGGCAACACGCCGCTCGCGCGCTGGATCGTGATCCGCTCCGATGTCGGCAGCAAGGTCGTCTCGGGCACCGGTCGCTTCGACAGCACGCAGCAATCCGCCGTGCGCCCGCCGCGCTGCAGGCTCACCGCGCGCGCGTCCGTGCCGTCGGCGATGCGCACGAACCCGCCCGGCATCACCGTCCAGCTTTCGCCCACGCGCGCCAGATAAAGCCGCAGAATGAGAGGACGCGGCGAAAAGCCGCCGTCATGCCAGACCGGCATGGTCGAAAGCGTCACCGCCTCCTGCATCACGAAATCGATCCCGCGATCGGTGACGGCTTGCGCGATGTGCGCGCGCTGATCGTCCGCGAGCTTCGCCCCGAGCGTCGCGGCCGCGATGCTGCCTCCGGCAAGATTGTTGTTGAATGCGGATGCGATCACCATCGTGTCGAGCTTGCCGAGCAATTCGTCGCGGAGCTCGGTGTTGCCGAGCCACCAGGTGGCGATGTTCGGGATGGCGAGCTCGGCGCCGACCAGATGCGGCGCCAGCGCCGGCAGGAAGGCCAGCATCGCGCGCGCCTCGACGAGACCGGCGCCGAGCGAGTTGGCGATCACGACCTTGTCGTCGCGCACCGCCTGTACCAACCCGGTGACGCCGAGGCGCGAATGGGCATTAAGCTCCAACGGATCGCAGAAATCCGCGTCCAGACGGCGCAGCAGCACCTCGGCCCGCTTGAGGCCGGAGACCGTCCGGATAAAGACGCCATCGTCGCGCGCGGTGAGATCCTCGCCCTCGACCAGCAGCAGGCCGAGATAGCGCGCCAGGTAGGCGTGCTCGAAATAGGAATCGTTCATCGGACCCGGCGTGAGCAGACAGACGCGCGAATCGTGCTGGCGATTGAAAGCCGACAACGCCGATTGAAAAGCCTGGAAGAAGGGTGCCAGCCGTTCGACCCTGATCCCGCGATAGACTTCCGGCAGTGCCCGCTGCAAGGCGAGCCGGCTTTCGAGCACGAAGCCGGCGCCCGAAGGCGCCTGTGTGCGATCGCCCAGCACCCACCAGCGGCCGTCGGCGCCGCGGCCTATATCGACAGCATAGAACCGCAGATGCTTACCGCCCGGAGGCGCGACGCCGGCAAGCGGGCGAAGATATTCCGGATTGCCGGCAATCAGCACGGCTGGGAGAAGACCGTCGCGCACGATCCTCCCCTGCCCGTAGGCATCTGCCAGAACGAGCTCGAGCAACTCGGCGCGCTGGATCAGGCCGCTTCTGAGCGCGGCCCATTCGGCCGGATCCATGATGAGCGGCATGTGGCTCAGCGGCCATGGCCGCTCGGCGCCGGCCGGGTCCTCATAGACGCGGTAGAACACGCCGGAATCGCGCAAGTAACGGTCCGCAACATCGAAGCGGCGATCGAGCTCCTCGGCACCGAGCGAAGCGAGCATCGCCAGAAACGGCTGCCAGTGAGCGCGGACTTGCCCGTCCGCATCCATCATCTCATCGAAGATGCCGGCAAGCGGCCGATAGCCCGACAACAGGCGCGCCACGCCGTCGCCGTCCGCGTCGACGAGAGGCTCTGTGCGGGCAACCATGCTGGAAATCTCGGCCTTCAGATCGCCGTCCTGAGATCGAGCGTGAGCGGATACTCGATCGCGCGGGCATGCGCCGGCGGGGCCGCGATTCGCCCGCCGGTGTGGCCATGATCCTGAAATCGCGCGCGGCGGCGAGCCTCGGCCTCGTAGGAATTCACAGGAAATGTGTCGTAGTTCCGGCCTCCCGGATGGGCCACATGATAGATGCAGCCGCCGAGCGAGCGCTCGCTCCAGCTGTCGATGATGTCGAAAGTGAGCGGGGCATGCGCGTCGATGGTGGGATGCAGCGAGGAGGGCAGCCGCCATGCCTTGAAACGCACCCCGCCCACGACCTCGCCGAACCGCCCGGTCGAAACGAGCGGCAGCCGCCGCCCGTTGCAGATCACGACATGGCGGCCCAGAGCGAGACCTTGCGCCTTGATCTGCAGCCGCTCGACCGAGGAGTCGACAAAACGCGCCGTGCCGCCGCCTGTCGCTTCCTCGCCCAGCACATGCCAGGGCTCGAGCGCATGGCGCAGCTCGAGCTCGACGCCGCCATATTCGACCGTGCCATAGCACGGGAAGCGGAACTCGCGCTGTGCCGCGAACCAGACGGGATCGAACCGGTAGCCGGCGCGGCCGAGATCATCGAGCACTTCGAGAAAGTCCTGCCAGACGAAATGCTCGAGCATGAACCGATCATGCAGCGCGGTGCCCCAGCGCACCGGCGCGCCATCGAGCGGCTGCCGCCAGAACAGCGCCACCAGCGCGCGCAACAACAATTGCTGGGCGAGGCTCATGCGCGCGTCGGGCGGCATCTCGAACGAGCGGAACTCGACCAGGCCGAGTCGTCCGGTCGGCCCGTCGGGCGAGAACAGCTTGTCGATGCAGAGCTCAGCGCGATGCGTGTTCCCGGTGACATCGACCAGGAGATTGCGGAACAGCCGATCGACCAGCCAGGGCCGCGGCGCATCGCCACCCGGCGGCGGCACCATGGCGAGCGCGATCTCGAGCTCGTGCAGGATATCCTGCCGCGCCTCGTCAAGGCGTGGTGCCTGGCTGGTCGGGCCGATGAACAGTCCGGAGAACAAGTAGGACAGCGACGGGCGCCGCTGCCAATACAGCACCAGGCTCTTGAGCAGATCGGGCCGTCGCAGGAAGGGACTGTCGGCGGCCGTCTGCCCGCCCAGCACCACATGGTTGCCGCCGCCGGTGCCGGTATGGCGACCGTCGACCATGAACTTGTCGGTGCCGAGCCGCGTCAGGCGCGCGTCCTCATAGAGCGCCGTCGTGGTCTCGACGGCGTCGCGCCAGGACGTCGCCGGATGGATGTTGACCTCGATCACGCCCGGATCGGGAGTCGCCTTGATGACGTTGATCCGCGCATCGGGCGGCGGCGGATAGCCTTCGAGGCGGATCGGAATGCCGAGCTCGGCGGCGGTCGCCTCGGCGGCGGCGAGCAGATCGAGATAATCCTCGAGCCGCTCGACCGGCGGCATGAACACGCAGAGCTTGCCGTCGCGCGCCTCGACCACGAGCGCGGTGCGGACCGGAACTGTGGAGGGCGAAGTCGGCCGCACGCCCGAGGAAATCACCTGCGGGACCGGACGATCCGCGACCAGAGCGCTGCTTCCTCCTGCGTCGCGTGCAACAATTCCGTGGGCCGCCGCGGGCGCGGGCTCCGACAATGGTGCACGCGGCGCAAACGGATCGGCCGGTACCGCATGCGGATAATCGACGGGAGCGAGATAGGGCAGCGAATTGAGCGGCAGCCGCAACCCGATGGGTGAATCGCCCGGCGCCAGGAACAGACGACCGCGGCGCGTCCGCCACATCTCGCTGATCCAGCCGGGCTCGGCGCGCGCGGTCCATCGCTGCACCGGCAGCACATAACCGGCCGGCTTGCCGAGCGCCCGCTCGAAGGCCCGCATGATGCGGGCGCGCTCATTGGGATCGTCGATCTGCGGATTGCTCGGGTCGATGTTCGGCGGCAGCTCGCCTTCCTTGAGCATGCGGTCGGCCGGATCCTCGAAGGCCGGCTGCACGAAAGCGTTCGCGAGACCGAGGCGGCTCGCGAGACCTTCGGCGAAGCGGCGCGTCTCCTCGTCCGCGGGCCGGCGCCGGCTCGTTTCGGGCGCGAGCAGCTCGGTCTTGTGCCACAGCGGCACGCCGTCGCGACGCCAGAACAGCGAGAACGCCCACCGTGGCAGCGGCTCGCCCGGATACCACTTGCCCTCGCCGTAGTGCAGGACACCGCCGGGCGCGAAGCGATCGTGCAGGCGGCGGATCAACTCGTCTGCGCGCTGACGTTTGTTCGGACCGAGCGCGGCGGTGTTCCATTCCGCCGACTGGTAGTCGTCGATCGAAACGAAAGTGGGCTCGCCCCCCATGGTGAGCCGCACGTCATGAGCTGCAAGGTCCGCATCGACGCGCTCGCCGAGCGCATCGAGCGCGCTCCAGGATTCGGCCGAGAACGGCAGCGTCACGCGCGGCGCTTCGGCGAGCCGCGTCAACCGCATATCGAAGGAGAAGTCGACCTCGGCCGGTCCGACCAGGCCGCTGATCGGAGCCGCCGAAACATAATGGGGAGTGGCAGCGAGTGGCAGATGGCCCTCGCCGCACAGGAGACCGGAGGTCGGATCGAGCCCGATCCAGCCGGCGCCCGGCAGATAGACCTCGGTCCAGGCATGCAGATCGGTGAAGTCGGCTGCCGCGCCCGGGGGACCATCGAGCGGCTTGATGTCGGGCTTGAGCTGAACGAGATAGCCCGACACGAAGCGGGCCGCGAGGCCGAGGTGGCGCAGAATCTGGACCAGGAGCCAGGCGGTATCACGGCAGGAGCCTTGCGAGGAGGCGAGCGTCTCCTCGACGCCCTGCACGCCATGCTCCATGCGGATCACGTAGCGGATGCGCCGCTGCAGATGCTGATTGAGCTCGACCAGGAATTCGACGGTCTTGCACGGCGTGCGCGGCAGCGCGGCGAGGAAGGCTTTCAGCTGCGCGCCGGCGGGCTCCGGCGCAAGGCAGGGCGCAAGCTCCTGCATGAGCTCGTCCGGATAAACGAACGGAAATGTCTCGGCGATGGGCTCGATGAAGAAGTCGAACGGGTTGACGACTTCGAGATCGGCGACCAGGTCGACCGTGACCGAGAACTCGGTCGTCTTCTCCGGAAACACGAAGCGGGCGAAGCGATTGCCGTTGGGATCGTGCTGCCAGTTCACGAAGTGCTGCGCAGGCGCGACCTTCAGGGAATAGCTCGACACCCGCGTGCGGCCGTGCGGCGCCGGGCACAGCCGCACCACCTGCGGCCCGAGATTGACGGGCCGGTCGTAGCGATAGCGGGTGACATGATGGAGGCCGGTGCGGACTGACATTATGGATCACACGATTATTGGAGGCCAAAACGTGCTCAAGTATGCAATTTCCGGGCCGCGATAGAACGGGGTCCGAGACGCAAACCAGCCGCTTGAAGGAATTTCAAAGGCCTTCCGGCGAGCCGACCGACCGGCGGATGCTCGCCACGATCGCCCGGATGGCGCCGGCGGGCGCCGGGCGGGCGCGCTGGTGGCTGCAGGCCGCGATCAGCCGATGCACGAAAGCGAGCTTGACGATGACCGAAGGCGCCAACACGAAAGGATAGAGATCCGGCAGGCCCATGCTGCGGTTGATCGAGTTGACCGCGAAGGTGAGCGGCAGCCACGCCTCGATGATCCGATCGAGATCCGCCTGGTGCGGATCGAAATCGATCCTGGCCGCGAGCTCGCCGCCCTTGGCTACCTTCGGCCACAAGCTGATGCCGAACCCGCCCGCGGTTTCGAGCGTGTCGACGATGTGAAAATAGTGCGCCCAGCTCTCCGCGAAATCCTCCCACGGATGCGAGCTCGCATACGGGGTGACGAAATGCTCGTGCCAATCGGAAGGCGGGCCCTCGGCATAGTGCTTCTCGAGCGCCGCCGCATAATCCTTCTGCTCGTCGCCGAACAGGTTGCGGAATTCCATGAGATGGGGCGTGCGCGCCACCAGCCGCTCCCAGTAGTAGTGCGCGATCTCGTGCCGGAAATGGCCGAGCAGCGTGCGATAGGCCTCGCGCATCTCGAAGCGCTGCCGCTCGCGCTCGGGGTCGTCCGCCTCCGCTAGGTTGATGGTGATGAGGCCGCTCGCATGCCCGGTCATGACGGAATGCGTGCCGTCCGCAGCCTGATCGGCGATGAAGTCGAACGCCAGGCCCCCAGGATCCTGCGCCCGGTTCGCAAGCGGCAGGCGCAGGCGCAGCAGCGTGTAGAACAACCTGTGCTTGGCGACCTCGATCTTTCGCCAGCGCGTCAGATTGAGCGGCTGCGACAGATCCGGGATGGTGCGGTTGTGGCGGCAGGCCGCGCAGAATTGCTCCGGATGATCGACCGGCAACAGCCAGTTGCAGACATTATGCACGGCATTGACGCAATAGCGGTACCTTCCCTTCGGCTCCGCCAGCGCCCTCCAGCCGCGGTCGTCGGATTGCAGCGCCGTGACGGTGCCGAGCGCCGGCAGATAGCCGAGCTCACGGCCGCAGCTCTCGCAACGCGTATTCTCGAAATAGAGCGGCTGGCGACAGCTCTGGCATTCGAAGAGTTTCATTTCGGCTCGGTATCCGGGGAACGGCTCGTTTGAACGAGCGGAGGCACTGCGGGTTCCGCATCATCCAATCTAAGCCGACACTATAGTGCTGGTTCGCGGCGCCGGATACGGATGCGGCCCTCATGGCGACGAGCGCGCTCTTGCGCGCGTCTCGTCCTTCGAGACCATAGCCCGTCGAAGACGGGCGTGAACGCCCTTATGCCTTCGGACCGCTCCTCAGGATGAGGCCGGAGGAAGTGGCGCCGCGGCGCGCCTCAGGAGCAGCCGGTGGCGCCGGCGGCGGGCTTTCCCTTCGGGGCTGGCGCGGCCGGCTTCGGCGGCGTCAGCTTGAACTTGGCAATGATCGCCGGATCAAGCTGTGCGTAGGAGCAGTCCGGCAGGCGTTTCCAATATTGGTTCATACCGAAAGCGGCCAAGCCGAGGAAACCGCGCACGGTCAGATCTTGACCGTCGGGGCCCAGGTGCATCTCCGCGCTCCACTGCTTGCCGTAGCGTGGATCGAGAATGGTACCGCCCTCGTAGTCCAGCCCCTTGCGCACCATGCCCTTGATGATCGTGAGCCCGAGGAACGGCGCACCCTGCTGGTCGCCGGGACATTTGGCGCAGACCGGATTGGGCGGATCGTTCGGCTTCATGAACATTTTGACGATGGAGCCCTCGTAGGCGCCGTTGTGCTCCATGATGTAAAACCAGCCGTCGGACTTGCCGGTATCGGCATCGACCTGCTGCCACAAGCCTGCGGCCGAGGGCTCCTGCGCATCGACTGCGCGCGGCCCAAGACACAGAACCGACAGGGCCAGAAGGGTAAGGGCTACCAGTTGCCTTTGCATTTCGTGTTCCCCGCTATCACCGTTTGGCCGGAGCCTCTGGTGGCTCCGCAATATGGTAATTTCGCGAAGCCGTTGAAGATAGGGCCTTTTTGTGACATTCGCGGGTCGGGATGCAAGGCTCGGGCGGGAAAAATTCGGCCGCATGGTGGACACGATCGGGGCCCGGAACGGGGCGATTTTCCGGGCATAGTCCGCGAAGCGCATAAGGGCGTGTACGACCGTCTTCGCGGGCTATGCTGTAGACGCCCTTGTCCCGGCCAACTCGCTGAGTTGGGCACCGTATGTCCCCAAATGAGATCGCCGGGCACGGGCCCGGCGATGAGACTTATGTGTTTGCCGATGACGCCTGGAAGGTCGAGCCCTCGGGCGGCCCGACCTTTGTCGGCTACGGCTGCAGCGAGGCGACGTAGGCCGCGATCGCGATCACGTCGTCGCCGGTAAGCTTCTCGACCACGCCCTTCATGAGCGCGGACGAGGGACCGCCGCGCGCGCCGGTCTGGAAGTAGTAGATCTGGCGCGCGATGTTGCCGGGCGAGCGGCCCGCGATGCTCGGCACGTCGCCCAGGCCCTTGAGGCCTTCGCCGTGGCAGATCGCGCAGGGCAGCGTCTTGCCGCCGCCGCCGGTCGTGACAATCGCCTGGCCCTTGGCGATGCTGCCGGGCGGCACGTAGGAGACGAAGCTCGCATGCGGGCTGCGCAGCTCGACCTGCGTCTTGTCCTCCGGCACCTCGATGATGCGATTGCCGATCGGCTCCTTCTCGTTGCCGTCAAATTGCAGGCGGCGCGTGCCTTCGAAGTAGGACTTCGGCACGGTGTCGCTCTCGACCACGCGCGTCCAGGCCTTGGGCTGGAGGCTCGAGAAATAGGCGGCTGCTTCCTTGGCCTGCTCCTCGGTCAGATCCTTGGAGAACCGGGTCATGGCGCCGGCGCCCTCGCCGCCCCGCACGCCGCTCTTGAAGTCGGCAAGCTCGCGCAGGATGTAGGGTGCGGAGAGGCCGGCGAGACGCGAGTTCTCCGGATGGCCGAGACCGTGCGGCAGGTGGCAGCCGATGCAGGCGCGTACTGTGGTGCCGTTGCCGTGCGCCACGATCTGCGGCATCGGCGGGTGCTCGTTCGGGTACCAGTCCGGCGAATCCATCTGCGAGTTGATCTCTTTGCGGGTGTAGGTCTTGGTGCTGCCCGCGGCCTGCAACAGCTTGCCGTCATCGGGCTCGGGCGGCGGAACGTTCGCCTGCTGCTTGGGCGGATAGGCCCAATCGGGCCGGTCGGCCGCGTGCGCGAATGACGGCAGCGCGGCAAGCATCATGATCGCAATCAAGCTCCTCATCGGCATTTCCCCTTCTTTCGCGCCCCTGCAAGCGAGCGCGCTTTGTAATGGTTGCTCCGGGCTCCCCGGTAGCAGAATGCCCGTTTTCGGCGTTGCCGCCAAGCCAAACAACACACCGCGAGCGGGCCGCAACCGCGGGCTGCCGGCGCGCAAAACAACCACTGCGCTCGACCGCCTTCTCGGGCCATCGCGGGCTTGCTATCTTGCGGGCGGGTTTCGGGGAAACGTCGGCATTGGATCAAACGCCCATAGGGAGGCAATCAATGAAACTCGGACATCTTCTTGCCGCCGCCGCCACCGCGGTCGTGCTGTCGGTGCAGCCCGGCCTGGCGGCGGTCGAGCGTCTCTATATCCTCAATTGCGGACAGGGCGTCGGCCCCGATCAGTCGCGCTGGTCGCCGGGCGTCAATGTGGGCAAGCCGATGCCGGTCTCGGACAACTGCTACCTGATCAAGCACAGCCAGGGCTGGTTCCTGTGGGACACCGGCGTCGCCGATGCGATCGCCGCCATGCCGGACGGCCAGAAGGGCGAAGGCACCGCGCCCACGTGGAAACGTCCGAAGACGCTGATCTCCCAGCTCGATCAGCTCGGCGTCAAGCCGGACGACATCAAGTTCATGGCGGTCTCCCACACCCATCCGGACCACGCCGGCAATGTGCAGCTGTTCCCCAAGACCATGCTGCTGGTGCAGCAGGCGGAGTACGACTGGCCGCTGCCGAACGGCAAGCCGCGCTTCGACCCGAGCCATCCGGTCACCAAGCTCATGGGCGACCATGACGTATTCGGCGACGGCAGCCTGCGGCTCGTCTTCACGCCCGGCCACACGCCCGGCCACCAGTCGCTGATCGTCAAGCTGCCGAAGACCGGCACCGTGCTGCTCTCCGGCGACGCCGTCCACTTCAAGGACAACTTCGAAAATCGGCGCGTGCCGGGCGGCAACACCGACAAGGACCAGACCATCGCGTCCATGCAGCGCATCGCCGACTTCCTGTCCAAGGAGCAGGCGAAGCTTTGGATCAATCACGATCAGGAGCAGAGCAACACGCTCAAGTACTCGCCGGAATATTACGAGTAGGCGAGCGCGGACCCCCACCCGGCGCCTACCGGCGCCACCCTCCCCCGCAAGCGGGGGAGGGATCGGAAACGCGGTGCATCAAATCGAGCGGCGCAGATTGCAATCGTCCTGCCCGCATATGAACGGCCAAAAATGAACGCCCGGCAATGAACGACCAGATCCGCCTTGTTCCGCAGCATTCGCACTGGGGCGCCTTCCTGGCGCAGGTCAAGGACGGACGGTTCGTCGGCGTCGCGCCGTTTCCGCGCGATCCCCATCCCTCGCCGCTGATCGAGGCCATGCCGGCGGCGGTGCATGGAAAGACTCGCATCGCCGCCCCGATGGTGCGCGAAGGCTACCTGGCGCACGGGCCCGGCAACGGCGCCGGCCGCGGCCGCGAGCCGTTCGTGCCGGTCGGCTGGGAGCGGGCCCTCGATCTGGTCGCCGGCGAACTCGACCGCGTGCGGCGCGCGCACGGTCATGACGCCATCATGGGCGGCTCGCAGGGCTGGGGCTCGGCCGGCATCTTCCACGATGCGCGCAGCCAGATCCGCCGCTTCCTCGCCTCGTTCGGCGGCTTCGTCGACCAGACCTCGAACTACAGCTTCGGCGCCGCGCTCACCTTTCTGCCGCACGTGCTCGGCACCGCGCAGGCGGTGAGCGGCCCCTTGACCTCCTGGTCGTCGATCGCACGCCACACGCGGCTCCTGGTGCTGTTCGGCGGCGCCAATCCCAAGAACCTGCAGGTCACCAAAGGCGGCAGCGGCGAGCACACGGCGCCGGCCGCGATGGCAAGCCTGGCGCAGGCCGGCGTCGAGGTCGTCAATGTGAGCCCGATCCGCGACGACGGCCCGATCGACGCCACGCGCTGGATCGCGATCCGCCCCAACACCGATACCGCGCTGCTGCTCGCGCTCACCCACACGCTGGTGAGCGAGGGACTGCACGATGAAGCGTTCCTGGCGAGCCATTGCGTCGGCTTCGATCGCGTCCTGCCGTATCTGACCGGCGCGAGCGATGGGCAGCCCAAGGACGCCGAATGGGCGGTCGCCATCACGGGTGTTGCGTCCGACACCATCCGCACGCTGGCGCGCCGCATGGCGCAGAACCGCACCATGATCAGCGCCTCGTGGTCGCTGCAGCGCGCCGACCATGGCGAGCAGCCCTACTGGGCGGTGATCCTGCTCGCGAGCGCGCTCGGGCAGATCGGCCTGCCGGGCGGCGGCTTCGGGTTCGGCTACGGCTCGACCTCCGGGATCGCGGAGCCGCCGCTCGCCTTCGGGCCGCCCGCGATGGAATCGATCGGCAATCCGCTCGGCCGCGCCATTCCGGCCGCGCGCATCACCGACTGTTTGCTCGATCCGGGCGGCGCCTACGACTACAACGGCAAGCGCGGCACCTATCCGGACATCCGCCTGGTCTATTGGGCGGGCGGCAATCCGTTCCATCATCATCAGGACCTCAATCGGCTGCGGCGCGCCTGGCAGCGCCCCGAAACCATCGTGGTGCACGAGCCGTGGTGGACCGCGACCGCGCGTCATGCCGACATCGTGCTGCCCGCCACCACCACGCTCGAGCGCAACGACATCGGGGCCGCGCAGCGCGACCGCTACGTGCTCGCCATGCATCAGGCGATCGATCCCCTCGGCGAGGCGCGCAGCGACTACGCGATCTTCTCCGAGCTCGCGCAGCGGCTCGGCTGCGAGGCCGCCTACACGCAAGGCCGCGACGAGATGGCGTGGCTGCGACATCTCTACGACCGCTGGCGCGAGCGCGCGCGCACCAACCAGGCCGCGCTGCCGGACTTCGACGGCTTCTGGAACGACGGCTTCTTCGAGATTCCCCGCCGCGCCGAGGAATACGTGCTGTTCGCCGATTTCCGCGCCGATCCGCAGGCCCACAAGCTTGCGACCCCGTCGGGCCGCATCGAGCTTTATTCCGAGCGTGTCGCGGGCTTCGGGTACGACGACTGCCCGCCGCATCCGACTTGGCTCGAGCCCTACGAATGGCTCGGCGGCGCGGCCGCCGCCAGCTACCCGCTGCATCTCATCTCGAGCCAGCCGCGCTACCGCCTGCACAGCCAGATGGACGGTGCCCCGGTGAGCCAGCGCGGCAAAGTCGCGGGCCGCGAGGCGGTCGCCATCAATCCGCACGATGCCGCCGCGCGCGGGATCGCCGAGGGCGACGTGGTGCGCGTCTTCAACGGCCGCGGCGCGTGCCTCGCGGGCGCGACCTTGACGGACGCGGTCGCGCCCGGCGTGGTCAAGCTCTCGTGCGGCGCTTGGTACGATCCGACCGAGGGCGAGGACACGATGTGCGCGCACGGCAACGCCAATGTGCTCACTCGCGACCGCGGCACCTCGCGGCTCGGCCAGGGCCCGAGCTGCGCGACCGCGCTGGTCGAGGTCGCGCGCTGCAGCGAGCCGGTGCCGCCGGTGCGCGCGTTCGAGCCGCCCAGGATGGCGGGCACGGTGGCTGACGCGCCGCGGTGAAACGCACCGACTGATTTCATTGAGGAATCCGACCAGTTCGTTCTGCCAAAATGGGTGGTAGTTGGCGCGGAGCCGGTTGCTCGTCGGCTTTCAGGTCTTCGCGGCGCAAGCGATCGCTCGCTCGCTCCCCTGTTAATACAGGCCGGATACAGGGACCGCCGCCGATGTT
>JGI12186J15620_100206_pt1 | contig 25062 bp, 26 predicted proteins | sample FosCloommunities_FD_15620 | JGI IMG/M metagenome (IMG submission 15620) | reverse complement strand
GACTCTAGAGGATCCCACCAGGAAACAGCCTAGGAACACAACAGCATCAGGCGCTGCTTGCTGTCAGGGGATTCTCCCACGGCGGGCCCATCTCCGTCGGGGACCTCGCACAATACCTTCTCATTCGGCATCATACAGCAGTCGAGCTGGTCGATCGGATGACCAAGCTCAAGGTCTTGAGCCGCAGCGTCGATGGCGCCGACGGCAGGCGAGTGCTCGTAAGACTGACCACGGAAGGGGAGCGGCGACTGCGAAAGCTTTCCAAGATCCATTTGGAGGAGCTTTTGGCGATTGGTCCGACGTTAACGAAACTTCTGCAGCCGTTTCGACGGCGCCAATAACCCGTGGTCGCTGCCGCTGTCTTCAACTGTTCCGTTTAACGGCAGCGATGGCGCAGCGAGGCCATCCGCAAGGAAATCCTCGCTGCCCGCAAGCATCGCTCGCTGCCTACAAGGCGCCCGTCGTCGAGCAGCTTGACCTGACGCCGGCGGAAACTGGCACGCGCCGAGCCCCAATGCTCTCGTCACCGCAGGAGCCGCGGTATCGGGCTTGCGATCGCGAGAAGGCCGGCCGCATCAGGCTATAACGTCATCGCGGACTCGGCGCGAGGGCGAAGGGCTGCGCGGGGTTCACTTCAGGGCGTTCGACCTCAGCGAGATCGACGCAATTCCTGACTTCGTCAAAGCGTTCGGCGCGATCTGTGGCCTGGTGAATAAACCGGTGATTGGCCACGAAGGCCCGCTGGCTACCACGCGCGACTTCGACATCGAGGTGCCTGTTCGTCCTCAACCGAAGATCGGTTGGGCGAGCGCGGGTGCAACATCACGGGCACGGTCGCGACGGTGGATGCAAGCACACCGCCAGATCCGCCGCATCCGCGATATGTCTTGCGGTCTGCTTGATTTTCGTTGAGCCTCGCGCGGGCGATAGCGGTGAAGGTTTCGCGGATCGAAGTCAGCCTGGATCCGGCCGGTGGTGTTGGAACGCGCGCTGCGATGGACCCTGGTCCTGGTGGCAGTCCTCGGACTTCTGGCGGGCGGCATCGCCTATGCGAGACAGCAGCCTGACATCGCCGATCTCTGTTTTACGCTGGCGACGGTTCCGGTCATCGCGGGGCTCGCGGTATCGATGCTGCGGGACCTTCTGGCCGGCAGGCTCGGCGTTGACGCGATCGCGCTGGTGTCGATGAGCGCGGCAATCGCACTTCGTCAGCCGCTGGCGGGCGCGGTGGTGGCGCTGATGTATGCCGGCGGCAATGTGCTGGAGGATATCGCGGTTGCGCGAGCCGAACATGATCTACGCTCGCTGGTGGACCGTGCCCCGCGCCTGGCGCATCGCAGGACCGGCGACCATATCGTGGCCTTGCGGTGCTGGTTGCGGCGACCCCGTGCCCGTTGATCCTGGCGGCACCCGTCGCGTTTATCGCAGGGGTCGCGCAAGCGGCGCGGCGGGGCATCCTCGTCAAGGGCGGCGGGGCGCTGGAGGCGCTGGCGTGTGCTCACACCGTGCTGTTCGACAAGACCGGCACGCTCACGGTTGGCGGCGCCCGGCTGCTTTCGGTCGAGGTGGCGCCGGGCGAGAACGTCGATCACGTGCTCACGCTTGGCGCTTCACTGGAGCAGGCCTCCCAACACGTGGCGGCCAAAGCCATCGTCCAGGCTGGCGTCGAACGCGGGTTGAAGTTCAAGGTGCCAGAGCAGGTCAGGGAATCGATGGGCGCGGGGCTTTCCGGGATCATCGACGGCAAACATATCAGCGCCGGGTCGCGCGACATGGTCGTCACCGGTGGCCAGATTGCCCCGTGGGCAGCGCGTGCGATCCGCCGCGCCTCCTGGCGGTCGGCGCTGATCGTATTCATCGCGGTCGAAGGGCGGCCGATTGGCGCGCTCTTGCTCGCCGATGAGCTCAGGTCCGATACGCCGCGGGCAATCCGCATGTTGCGGGATTCCGGCATCGGCCGCATGGTCATGGTTACGGGCGATCGGGCAGCCGCCGCGCAGGCGATCGGCGCTGCGCTCGATCTCGATGCAGTGCTCGCGGATCGCGTCCCCGCCGACAAGGTCGAGGCGGTGCGCACCGAGCGGCGGCTACACCCGACTATCATGGTCGGGGATGGCATCAACGACGCGCCGGCGCTGGCCTCCGCCGATGTCGGAATTGCGCTTGGCGCGCGCGGCGCCAGTGCCTCTTCTGAGGCCGCCGACGTGGTGATCCTCGCCGACCGGCTGGACCGGGTGGGAGAAGTGCTCATGATCGCGCGGCGGGCGCGCAAGATCGCGGTCCAAAGCATTATCGCCGGCATGGGCTTGTCGCTGCTGGCGATGGCGGCCGCAACCCTCGGCTGGCTCGCGCCGGTACCGCCGGCGATCGTCCAGGAGGTGATCGACGTCGCCGTGATCCTCAATGCGCTGCGGGCGCTGACACCAGGCTATAGCGGCGCGGCCAGGCGCATTAGCGCCGAACACGGACACGAGCTGCATCGCAACCATCTGGCGCTGGTCAGAGAGCTCGACCGCCTGCGATCGATCGTTGACGCGCTCGACGAGGCCAAGCCTGAGAGTGGCGCGAAGCTGATCGCGGAGGCAAATACGCTGGTCCAGGAGCACGTGGTCGTGCATGAGCGCGACGACGAGGGAAATGTCTATCCGCACCTTGCCGGCGTGCTGCGGGAGAGTCACAGCCTTTCGGCCATGAGCCGGGCCCATCGCGAGATCCTGCATCTTGCAAGGCTCCTCGCCCGCATTGCCGAGAATCTGCCGTCGGAGAACGTCGATCGTTATCTTATCCGCGACGCGCAGCGGGTGATCGAGGCCATCGAAACACTGGTGCGGATGCACACCGCGCAAGAGGAAGACATTTACGAGGCAGTGGCGGCACGGACCGCCGCGTGAGGCTTTTCCATGCGCCAAGCGTGCAAAGCAGCGCGGCTGCACGGAACCACAGGCGTCAGTTCCAACAAGCCGACTTGACCTTGCGTTGACCGCAATCAATCGATTCGTGTTTCGCGCCAACGATGCTAAGATCAATATGGGTTACGTCAACAGGTCTGCCCTTTCTGACGGGAGATGTCCGTGGTGACTTCAAGCATGGGCTCGCTACAAATGGGCTCGGTGCCTTCCGAACCTCGGCAGGACAAGCCTGTCCCCTCGAATTGCGGGCCGATGATGCAGCAAAGCGCTGTGCACGGCTATGAAATGCATCCGCAGGGATTCGTGCGCCTGATCGGCTGCCACGAAACCGGCCGGCAGAAGGAAGGCGTCGCGCAGCGCGTCGATGCCTGAACCACGATAACTTCTGCCGTGGCACGTCGGGTTGTTGTTTACGCATGATCCCACGGGTCAAGTCCGGGGGCCTGCTTTTCTGAGAGACCGGTGCTCACTCTGCGCTGACGCGGTGCGCAACTCACCACTCGTGTTTCGGCAAATCGATCCGCTGGTCGAAGAACTCCGGCGGCCCCTCGACAAGCCTGCGGATCCGCCGCTCGCGCTCGTCCGGCGCCAGCGACGGGTCCAACAGCGTCAGGAGATGTCTGACCGCCAAAGCCGTGATCGCCACGGAATCTGGACGTCTTGTGTTTTGACGTGCCGTCATTGGCGTATTCAACCCAAGCTCCACCAGTTCGCGAATGGCTTCGGAACGTACGGTCTGGTGCGCTTCCGCCCAGGCGTCGATCGCCGCCGTGAGTTCCTGCGAGAATTTGACCGCGCTGACGGCGTCGCGACCGGCGCGAACGGTATGGACGGAGTTGCTTTTGCTTGCCTTGGACACGCTCGACATCCGGCCCCACGCCGGTCCCATGGAAAAAACTATGCGCTTTTCACCTTCTACCAATTTGACGCCGATCAAGGAAGGCGGACGCCGGCCGATTTCGGCCAAAACGCGATCTTGTTCGGCGGCCTTATTCATATCCACAGCAAGCCGGAAAGGCTGATCGAGGTGGCGGGTGCAGTTCATCAACACATTTCAGCTTCACGACTTCCTCGACACCCTGATCGGCCTGTTCGTCGCTTTCGCGCTCGACGCGCTGCAGTCACGCCACCAAAATGTCAGCGCGCTGGAATAGCCGACCGCTCGTCGCCGACCGAGCGCCCACCGACGCCGATCAACGCCGCGTGTAGATCTCGTAGAAGGTCATCACGATCTCGAACGCGATCAAGAACACGACGACGAGTTCCAACCGCAGGGCGCGCTTGGTGTCGATGATGTCGGAGAGCGTGGTCGCGGTGTCCGCGATCACCGAAAGTTTACGGTTCATCGTTTCGGCACGCTCGCTGAGCTCGTATTCGTCCTCAAGCCGCGCGTAGAGCCGTTCGAGGTCGGGGCGATCCCAAAGCACGTCGGGCTTGTCGCTCACCGCAACCCGGCCGGACAGACGATGCTGCACCAGCAGGGCGTCGCCCAAAAGCTTGAGCAGGTCGGTGCGATTTCTCGACGTTCTTCCCTCGCGGCCAAGCTCGCGGGCGAAGGGTTCGATGGTGTCGAACACGTTGGCGACCTGCCGCTCGTCGCGCGCGAGCACGACGCTCTTGGCGAGCGCGTCGGCGACGATCAGGAGCCGCGGCACCGACAAATCCCTCACCAGGATTGGCCCGCCCACCGGGATCGTCTCGTCGCCTTCCCTGGCGACCTGGATTTTCCCCCACTCGTCTTCGTAAGGCATGATCTTGCCGAAGGTGCGGGTCTGCAGCCTCTCCAAGAACTCGGCTTCCTCGTCGGCGGACAACCCGATGAACACGACAACGCCGTAGCGAAACACCACGGCGAGGCCGTTCGATCCGATCCTTACCGCCAGTGGAGCGTTCGACAGGACCCGCCCCTCGAATCCGGCCGTGTTGATCCGGTCGCCGATCTGCAGCGCATGCGCCGTGACTTGTTCCGTTGGATTGAGATCTGCCATCCGATCAGGCTATCAGAGCCGACAGGAATTTTCGATTGTGGCCAATGCAATCTGCGGATGCTGATCGGCACGTCATCAGGGCAGGCCGCAAAGATCGATCGCGCCCCCTGAAAGCTTGCAACGAAGAGCGCGGACATACGGCGCGATTGCCGTGAAGCGAACGCATGCTGCGGCTCGCAGAACACAAGCGCGAAATCGGGTACGCCCTCGTCCTTCAAGATCTGGATCGCTGCATTCAACGCGATCGAGGCAGAGCCGTGGCGCCTCTTGTCTTCGCGCGTCAAAATCCCGCCAATGCCGTCGGCACTCGGCTTGCACCTGTTCTTCGGCGATAGATGCCGACATGGCAAATGACGTCACCGCCGACCAGTGCGCGCAAATCGGCATGCGCGCAAACGACGCCCGCCCATGGCAGTTGTGCGACAATCTCCGCCGGCGAGAATCGCGTTGTAGAGCGACTTAAGCCTCCGTCCAGAATGTCGATCTCGATGCTCTTGCGTTGACCGCGGTCACGCGCCGCCCAAGGTTTTTCGAATTTTGCGGTGTTTTACCCAGCCGGAACCTTCTATAAGAGTTCCCGTTAAAAACCAGTGCCCCACCATGCTTGGACATCACCCATGACCTTTACGCTTCCCCCCCTGCCTTATGCCTATGACGCCCTTGGGCCCCATATGTCGAAGGAAACGCTGGAGTATCACCACGACAAGCATCATCAGGCCTATGTCACCAACGGAAACAACGCGATCAAGGGGACCGAATTCGAAGGTAAATCCCTCGAGGAGATCGTGAAGGCCTCGCACGGCAAGAATGCCGCGGTCTTCAACAATGCCGGTCAGCACTATAACCACATCCATTTCTGGAAATGGATGAAGCCCAATGGCGGCGGCAGCAAATTGCCCGGCCGCCTGGAGAAGAAGATCAAGGAGGACCTCGGCGGGTTCGAGAAATTCAAGACCGATTTCGCCGCCGCCGGGGTCGCGCAGTTCGGCTCCGGCTGGTGCTGGCTGCACGTCAAGAACGGCAAGCTGGAAATCTCCAAGACTCCGAACGGCGAGAACCCGCTGGTGCTTGGCGCGACCCCGATTCTCGGCTGCGACGTCTGGGAGCACTCCTATTACATCGACTATCGCAACCGCCGGCCGGATTATCTGAAGGCGTTCCTGGATCACCTCGTCAACTGGGACTATGTGGACGAGCTGTTCGAAAAGGCGTGATCATTTCATTCGGTTATTCCGGGGCTGGTGCTTCAAGCACCAGACCTGGAATCTTCGGGATTTTTGCCTTCGACACGTTCGCGTCAACGCGCGCGTTCAACCGCGCATGGACGCCGGTCGGATCGCTCGCGCGAGTTTTGCCTTCCGCTAAGCGGCGCCCCGTCGCGATCGGCAACCCGTCAAGCGGCTGATGCAGGGAGCGGCGGTGGACAGTTGTAACGTTATAATATAACGTTCCGTCATGGTTCCCTCCGAGCCCCATAGCCACCGTCACGATCAGGGACACGCGCACCTTCACGCCCACGGGCCGGCTTCGCCGCACCCGGCGCAAACCGCTCCGTGGTCGATCCTGCGTATGGCGGCCCTCTCGCGGCTTGCCGCGGCGTTTGCCGTCATCGCGGGCCTGTGGGCCGTGGTTTGGCTCGCGATGAGGTGAGCCATGCCCGCGCGACTGAAATTTCGTGACGTCACCTTGGGCTATGACCGCCACCCTGCGGTGCATCATCTCTCTGGTGAGGTCGCATTCGGCGCGCTGCTCGCGGTGGTTGGTCCCAACGGCGCCGGCAAGTCGACGCTGTTTCGCGGGCTGGTCGGCATCTTAAAGCCGCTCGCCGGCACGATTTCGTTGTCCGGCCTCGATGTCAGGGACATCGCCTATCTGCCGCAGATTGCAGAAATCGATCGCAGCTTTCCGATCTCGGTGTTCGATTTCGTCAGCACCGGCTTGTGGCGAGCGACCGGCTTTTTCGGCGGCATCGGCAAGGCGCAGCGCGCGAGGATCGCGCAGGCGCTTGCCGCCGTCGGCCTCACCGGGTTCGAGAACCGCGGCCTCGGCACGCTCTCCGGCGGGCAGACGCAGCGCATGCTGTTTGCGCGGGTGCTGTTGCAGGATGCGCCGGTGATCGTCCTGGATGAGCCGTTCAACGCCATCGATACCAGGACCGCCGGCGACTTGCTCGCGCTCGTCAAGCGCTGGCACGGCGAGGGCCGCACGGTGATCGCAGCACTGCACGATATGGACCTGGTGCGTGCGCATTTTCTGGAAACGCTCCTGCTCGCGCGTGAACCGGTGGCCTGGGGCGCCACGGCCGAGGTGCTGACCAGCGAAAACCTCGACGAGGCGCGGCGGTTGTGCGAAGCCTTCGACGACAGCGCGGCCGCCTGCGCTGTCGACGACACACAATCGCGGGCCGCCTGACCGTGTCGATCCACGATGCGCTGATCGCGCCCTTCACCGAATTCGAGTTCATGCGCCGCGCGCTCGCCGCCATCATTGCGGTGTCGCTGTCCGGCGCGCCAATCGGCGTGTTCCTGATGCTGCGGCGGATGAGCCTGGTCGGCGACGCCATGGCGCATGCGATCCTGCCGGGTGCGGCGATCGGCTTTCTCATCTCCGGCCTCAACCTGTTCGCGATGACCACGGGCGGGCTGATCGCGGGCTTTGCGGTGGCAATCCTCGCCGGTCTCGTGTCGCGCACGACCGGGCTGAAGGAGGATGCGTCGCTGGCGGCTTTTTATCTCGCCTCGCTCGCACTCGGCGTCAGCATTGTCTCCATCAGGGGCTCCAACATCGATCTGTTGCACGTGCTGTTCGGCAACATCCTCGCCATGGACGATCAGACGCTGCTCGTGATCGCGGCCAATACCAGCATTACCCTGATCGTTATGGCCGTGATCTACCGGCCGCTCGTGATCGAAAGCGTCGATCCCCTGTTCTTACGCACGGTGAGCCGAGCCGGCGCGCCGGCGCATTACTTGTTTCTGGCGCTCGTCGTCATCAATCTCGTCAACGGCTTCCAGGCGTTGGGTACCTTGCTTGCCGTCGGCCTGATGATCCTACCCGCGGCGATCGCGCGGTTCTGGGCGCGTGATATCACCGGGATGATCTGTGTTGCGGTACTGAGCGCGCTGATGTCGGGCTATGCGGGGCTGGTGCTATCGTTTCAGACCGGCCTGCCGTCGGGTCCGGCAATCATCATGGTGGCCGCAGCGCTCTATGTCGCCTCGGTGCTGCTCGGCAGCGTCGGCGGCCTGGTGCGGCAGCTCTTTCCCGGCCGTCATCTCGAAGCGTGAGGGCGAGATGCGAGGTTGCTCCGCCTGGATGATGGCATTGGCCGTTTTGCTCATCGCGACGCCGCTTAAGGCGCAGGACCGCCTCGACGTGGTGGCGAGCTTTTCCATTCTCGCCGACTTCGTCCGCGAAGTCGGCGGCGAGCGCGTCGACGTGACGACGCTGGTCGGCGCCAATGGCGACGTGCATGTCTATACCCCTGCACCGCAGGATGCGAAAAAGGTCGCCGATGCGCGGCTTCTCATCGTCAACGGCCTGGGTCTCGAAGGCTGGTTGCCGCGGCTCCTGCAAGCATCGCGCAGCAAGGCCCCGATTGTCGTGGCGAGCGACGGCATCACCCCGCTCAAGCTCGGTTCGGAGGCCGATCCGCACGCCTGGCAATCGGTCGAAAACGCCAAAGTCTATGTGAAAAATATCCGCAACGCGCTGGTCCAGGCCGATACCGCAGATGCCGACGATTTCCGTCGGAATGCGGAGCGCTATCTGGCCGAGCTCGACGCGCTCGAGGCCGAGGTGCGCAGCGAGATCGAAAAAATCCCGCCCGAGCGGCGCAAGGTGATTTCCACCCATGGTGCCTTCGGCTATTTCGCGCGGAGCTATGGAGTCGAATTCATCGCGCCCTCGGGCGTGTCCACCGAAGCCGAGCCGAGCGCACGCGACGTCGCCGCCATCATTGCCCGGATCAAGCATGACAAGATCACCGCCGTTTTCCTGGAAAATATCAGCGACGAGAGGCTGATCCGCCGCATCTCCGAAGAGACCGGGGCCAGGGTCGGCGGGACGCTTTATTCCGACAGTTTGACCGACGAAAAGGGCGTTGCCCCCACTTACATTGCCATGGTCAGGCACAATATAAAGGCCCTGACCAGCGCACTTAGCCGTTAAGGGGACTTTAGGCCGCAACCGGCGCGAAGCCCCGTTTTTTTAGAGCTTGAGGTTTTCGAAAAGTATGCCTGAAACGACGTCTGAAAAAGTCCCCGTGACCGTGCTGACCGGCTATCTCGGGGCCGGCAAGACCACGCTGCTCAACCGTATCCTGTCGGAGAACCACGGCAAAAAATACGCCGTCATCGTCAACGAGTTCGGCGAGATAGGCATCGACAACGACCTCATCATCGGCGCCGATGAGGAAGTGTTCGAAATGAACAATGGCTGCATCTGCTGCACCGTGCGCGGAGATCTCGTGCGCATCATGGGCGGCTTGATGAAGCGTCGGGGCAAGTTCGATGCCATCATTGTCGAGACCACGGGCCTCGCCGATCCCGCACCGGTGGCGCAGACCTTCTTCGTCGACGAGGACGTGCAGAAGAACGCGCGGCTCGACGCGGTCGTCACTGTCGCCGACGCCAAATGGCTGTCCGACCGGCTCAAGGATGCGCCTGAAGCCAAGAACCAGATCGCCTTTGCCGACGTGATCGTGCTCAACAAGACTGATCTCGTCAGCAAGGGTGAACTCGCCGAAGTCGAGGCGCGCATCCGCGGCATCAATCCTTACGCAAAGCTGCATCGCACGGAGCGCTGCAAGGTGACGCTCTCTGACGTGCTGGAGCGTGGCGCCTTCGATCTCGACCGCATCCTCGACATCGAGCCGGATTTCCTCGAAGCCGACGACCATGATCATGACCACGATCACCACCATCATGGCCATGACCACCACCATCATCACGATGATCACGGCCATGGCCTGAAGCACTATCACGACGAGGAAATGCAGTCGCTGTCGCTGCGCACCGACAAGCCGCTCGATCCTTCGAAGTTCATGCCCTGGCTGCAGAACCTGGTCGCGACCGACGGCCAGAAGATTTTGCGCTCGAAGGGCATTTTGGCCTTCGCCGGCGACGACGACCGCTATGTGTTCCAGGGCGTGCACATGATGCTGGAGGGCGATCACCAGCGAAAATGGAGGGAGGGCGAGCCGCGCGAAAGCCGCCTCGTCTTTATCGGTCGCGAATTGCCGGCAGAGGTGATTCGCGAGGGCTTTGAACGCTGCATCGTCTCGTGATGACAACGGAGCAGCAGGCGTCCATTGCATCCGTTACCGACCGGGTCCGCGCGCTCGCGGTCGGTGCGCCCGTCACGTCGGTGCATTTTCTAGCCGAGCGTGCTGCGTTCGTCTGCGGCGAAGAGCACGTCGCACTGGTGGACCGGCAGGGCGAAATCGCCAAAACCGTGGTCCACAGCGGGGGCATTCTTTGCGCGGCATCCGACGGCGAGCGGGTTGTCACGGGCGGCGATGACAGCAAAGTCGTTGCGCTCGATGCCAAAGGCGAGACGGCGACGCTCGCAACCGATCCGAAGCGAGGCTGGATCGACAATGTCGCGCTGCATCCGGATGGCACCATCGCGTGGTCGGCCGGCAGGATCGCATTCATTCGCAGCGCCAAGGGCGAGGAGAAATCGCTCGACGTGCCTTCGACCGTCGGTGGGCTCGCTTTCGCGCCAAAAGGCCTGCGGCTTGCGATCGCCCATTATGGCGGTGCTACGCTGTGGTTTCCGAACATGGCGGCGACGCCCGAATTCCTGGCCTGGGCAGGGTCGCATCTCGCCGTCACCTTCAGCCCCGACAACAAGTTTCTGGTTACCGCGATGCATGAGCCGGCGCTGCATGGCTGGCGATTGGCGGACAACCGCCACATGCGCATGACCGGATATCCCGGCCGCGTCAAATCGATGTCCTGGAGCGCCGACGGCAAGCATCTCGCGACCTCGGGCGCGGATTGCGTGATCATGTGGCCCTTTGCAAACAAGGACGGGCCGATGGGCAAGGAGCCTGCGATGCTGGCGCCATTGCAGGCGCGCGCTGCCGTTGTGGCCTGTCATCCCAAGCAGGGCGTGCTCGCGGCCGGTTACAGCGACGGTACCATCCTGATGGTGCGTCTGGAAGACGGCGCGGAGATCCTGGTGCGGGCGAACGGCACCCCGGCGGTTTCAGCGTTGGCCTTCAACGCGAAGGGCACACTGCTCGCCTTCGCGGATGAAGAGGGCAACGCCGGTTTGCTGGAGCTTTAGGCTTTTCTCCGCGACTCTGATGCGGAACCTTGGCCTGCACCATTGGTTGGTTTTGCCTGACGCTTTTGCAAGGCGCAACGCGATGCCAATGGATGAGCGCAAACGTGGGATCCGACGAGATCTGGGACTCGCCGCAGCACTGATTGCGGTGGGACTTGTAGTGTCGGGTCTCTCGCTAGCTGCGCTCCTCGCGCGCGAGAGCAAGGATATGGCGCAGGCCACGCCGGGGACGCCGCCGCTGCGGGGCACGCCCGCGCCCGAGAACAACAAACCGGCAGAGTCAAAGCCCGGCGGCGCCCGCCCCACGACGCCTGCGCCCGAGCCTGCGCGTCCCGATCCGCAAGCCGAGAAGCGGGGCGCTAGGCCCGTTCTCCCGCCGGCGCCGGCGGAGAAAATAGCGCCGCCGATCAAAGAGCCACAGATCAATGATAAGTAGCTGCGCTCCTACCGGCGCGCACATTGCCGCGAAAGCTGAATCCTACTCACGGCTTTGGCCAGCGATGCCGCGCCAGCGCGCCTTGCGCGCATGCCGGAACGTCCCCGTTGTGACGGCCTTACGACATCACGCAAATATTTGCGTCCGCACTTGCCGCTTTTTCAGCCTCGCGGCTCGCGCGGGATCGTCTCATAATTGGGGCGTCGCAACACGGACAATGTGACAGTCAAAGTTCATGAAGATCGACGACATCAGGCGCATTGCCTATTCCATGCCGCTCACCAGCCCGTCCTTTCCGCCGGGCCCCTATCGCTTCTTCAACCGCGAATATTTTGTCATCACCTATCGCACCGATCCGGAAGCGCTCGAGGCCGCGGTGCCGGAGCCGCTGGAGGTCGCAAGGCCGATGGTCAATTACGAATTCATCCGCATGCCCGACTCCACGGGCTTTGGCGACTACACCGAGACCGGGCAGGTGATCCCGGTGCGCTTCAAGGGCGAGGACGGCGTCTATGTGCACTCGATGTATCTGGACGACGAGGGGCCGATCGCGGGCGGGCGCGAGCTCTGGGGATTTCCGAAAAAGCTGGCGCGGCCCAAGATCGAGGTCGAGAGCGACGTCCTCGTGGGTACGCTGCATTACGGCTCGGTGCTCTGCGCCTCTGGGACCATGGGCTACAAGCACCATGCAGTCGACCATGACACCGTACTGAAGGCGATGAAGGCGCCGAATTTTATTCTGAAGATCATTCCCCATGTCGACGGCAGCGCGCGGGTGTGCGAGCTCGTGCGCTATCATCTAAAGGACATCACCTTGAAGGAGGCATGGACGGGACCCGCCGCGCTCGGCCTGTTTCCCCATGCGCTCGCGGACGTTGCGCGGCTGCCGGTGCGCGAAGTCGTCTCTGCGCTGCATTTTAAGGCAGATCTGACGCTCGGCCTTGGCACCGTGGCGTTCGATTATTTGGCGAAGTAGCACGCCGCTAGTGCTCAGCCGTCATGTCCCGCAGAAACCGGGCGTCCAGTACGCCGAGGCTCTTGCAATAGGGCTCAAGATGGCAGTCGATCACCCGCTTTCAGCAAGCGCGCAAAGTGGCCTCACCGCACCAGCACGTTCCTGAACTGCCAGGGATCGGACGTGTCGATATCCTCCGGGAACAGGCCGGGGCGGTCGACGAGCGGGGTCCAGTCGGTGTAAAAACCTCGCACCGGGCCAAGATAGGGCCGCTGGATTTGCAGGCAGCGGTGGAAGTCCATCTCGTCCGCCTCGACGATGCCGGCGGTGGGGTTTTCCAGTGCCCACACCATGCCGGCGAGCACGGCGGAAGTGACCTGCAGGCCGGTGGCGTTCTGGTAGGGGCCGATGCGCCGGGTTTCCTCGATCGAGAGCTGCGAGCCGTACCAGTAGGCGTTCTTGGCGTGGCCGTAGAGCAGCACGCCGAGCTCATCGATGCCGTCGACGACCTCGTGCTCGTCGAGAATGTGCCATTTCTGTTGCATATTGACGGTCGCGCCAAAGATCTCGTGCAGCGACAGCACCGCGTCGTTGGCGGGATGATAGGCGTAGTGGCAGGTCGGCCGATAGACTACCTTCTCCCCGTCGCGCACGGTGAAATAGTCGGCAATCGAGATCGACTCGTTGTGGGTGACGAGAAAGCCGTATTGTGCGCCGGGCGTCGGGCACCAGGAGCGCACGCGGGTGTTGGCGCCGGGCTGCAGCAGATAGATCGCAGCCTGGCACCCCGTCGCGTGGGTGCGGCCGTTCTCCGGCAGCCACTTCTCATGCGTACCCCAGCCGAGTTCGGCCGGCTGCATGCCCTCGGAGACGAAGCCTTCCACCGACCAGGTGTTGACGAACACGTCCATCGGCTTCGGGTTCTTCGAGCGCTGGGTGTCGCGTTCGGCGATATGGATGCCCTTCACCCCTAGCTTTTGCGCAAGCTGGCCCCAGCCTTCGCGGCTGGTCGGTTCGGTGACGGGCGTGTTGGTGTCGCGTGCGACGTCGAGCAGCGCCTGCTTGACGAACCAGGACACCATCCCGGGATTGGCGCCGCAGGTGGAGACCGCGGTGGGCCCGCCCGGGTTCTTGCGTTTGGCGGCGAGCAATGTCTCGCGCAGTGCGTAATTCGAGCGGCTTTCCGGGCTGATCTTCTTGTCGAAATAGAAGCCGGCCCAGGGCTCGATCACGGTGTCGATATAGAGGGCGCCGATCTCCCGGCAAAGCGTCATGATGTCGACGGAAGAGGTGTCGACCGAGAGGTTGACGCAAAAGCCCTGGCCGCCGCCGGCCGTGAGCAACGGGGTGAGGAACTCGCGATAATTGTCCCGGGTCACGGCCTCCTTGATGAAGCGTACGCCATGCTTTGTCGCCAGTTCCCCGTCCTCATGCGGATCGACGATGACGAATCGCGATTTGTCATAGTCGAAATGGCGTTCGATCAGGGGCAGGGTGCCTTTTCCGATCGAGCCGAAGCCGATCATGACGATGGGACCGGTGATCTTCGCGTGGATCTGCGAGGTTGGGTTCATGGACGGACTTCTCCGAAAATGTGCTTGGGAAGTGGGATCAGTTCGAGCGGCGCTTTGCGGTCACTTCGATCTCGACTTTCATCTCGGGCTTCAACAGCGCGGCGACGGCGAGGACAGTCGCGGCCGGGCGGATGTCGCCAAGAACCTCGCCGCAGACCGCCAAGTGCGCATCGGCGTCCTTGACGTCGGTGAGGTAGTAGGTGGCGCGGACGATATCGGCTATTGCGAAGCCGGCTTCCTTTAGCGCGGCTCCGATGGTCTTGAGGCAGTTCCGTGACTGGCTTGTGACATCGCCTGGCATCGTCATGGTGGCGTAGTCGTGGCCGGTGGTGCCGGCGACGAAACAAAAATCACCGTCGACCACCGCGCGGCTATAGCCGGCGGTCTTCTCAAACGGTGAGCCGGTCGAAATCAAACGGCGTGACATCAATACCTGCGCTTTCCTGCGGTTCCTTTGAAGCCGTCCGGGGTTGCCGCACGGCCACGGCGAAATCTTGGCTATATCAGTGGGACCGCTTTTGTCACCTCGGTCTGGCTCGCTCTCTCGGGCCCCCCAAGCTGCGGACGAGAATGTCCCTGACGATCATGATCGCCAGCAGCACAACAAGGATGCCGGTGAGGATGTCGCGCGCGGACGAGGGAGCGAATCCGGCACGGCTCTGGCCAGGCTGACGACGACATGATCGGCGCATCAGGCGGCGCGCGGGACGGAGAGCGCCGATTTTGTCGCGCGGGCTGTTCTTGCTTTCGGCGCGGCCGTGCCGGTCGGTACGATCATGCCCCAGGCGCCGTCGAGTGCGCCTTCTTGCAATTCAAGCCCGAGCAGGCGCTCACGCTCGAAAGCGCCGGGCAGCATGAGCTCTGCGGTCTTCTCCGCCGAGAAGCCGAAACGGGAATAATAGGGCGCATCTCCCAAAAGGATGACCGCGGAATGGCCGCGCGCACGCGCCGCGGCAAGCGCGCAGGTCATCAACGCGGCCCCGACCCCGAGCCTGCGGCATGTTGGATCAACCGCAAGCGGGCCGAGGATCAGCGCCGGGACGCCCCCGGCGCTGACGTGCCACAACCGCACGGTTCCTAAGAGCTTACCCCTGCGCACGGCCGATAGCGCAAGGCCCTCGGCGGGCGCGTGTCCCTCGCGCAGGCGCTGGCAGGTGCGCATCCGGCGATTTTTGCCAAAGCAGGTATCGAGCAGCGCCTCACGCACAGCTACGTCGCAAGCACGCTCCGCGCGGATCGCGAACGGAGCGTCTTGCGAGGGCAGGACAACGGGGGTGTTTCGCAAATGGGTCATGGCATGTCAGTCCCCGCTTGGCCCACGCCGGCCAAAGCGCCGCGGGACTTAAAGCGTCGTCAGCAAATCTGGTTGTCGTGAGGGGGCCGACGGATCGGCTCCGTTCTCTCGTCTCCCCGTTTTCCAGAGAGGCCCGGGGAAGGGCCGTGAGCGCCCTTAGATGTGGTAGGTCTTCAAGGGCGGGATGCCGTTGAAGGCCACCGACGAGTAAGTCGAGGTATAGGCCCCGGTCCCCTCGATCAGCAACTTGTCGCCGATCTCGAGCGTCACCGGGAGCGGATATGGCACCTTCTCGTACAGCACGTCGGCGGAGTCACAGGTGGGCCCTGCGAGCACGCACGGCGTCATCTCGGCTCCGTCATGCGGGGTGCGGATGGCGTAGCGGATCGACTCGCCCATGGTCTCGGCGAGACCGCCGAACTTGCCGATGTCGAGGTAGACCCAGCGCACCTCATCCTCCTCGCTCTTCCTGGAGATGAGCACGACCTCGGACTCGATGATGCCGGCATTGCCGACCATTCCGCGTCCCGGCTCGATGATGGTCTCCGGGATCTGGTTGCCGAAATGCTTGCGCAGCGCGCGGAAGATCGACCGGCCGTACTGCACGACGGGAGGAACGTCCTTCAGGTACTTGGTCGGAAAGCCGCCGCCCATATTGACCATGGTGAGGTTGATGCCCCGCTCGGCGCAATCGCGGAATACGGCCGAGGCCATGGCCAGCGCCCGGTCCCACGCCTTCACCTTGCGCTGCTGCGAGCCGACATGGAACGAGATGCCGCAGGGCTCAAGCCCCAGCCGCTTGGCAAGGTCGAGCACCTCGACCGCCATCTCCGGGTCGCAGCCGAACTTGCGCGACAGCGGCCATTCGGCGCCGGCGCAGTCGTAGAGGATGCGGCAGAACACGCGCGCGCCGGGGGCGGCACGGGCGATCTTCTCGACTTCGGCGACGCAATCGACCGCGAACAGGCGAATCCCCAACGCGAATGAGCGCGCGATGTCACGCTCTTTCTTGATGGTGTTGCCGTAGGAGATGCGGTCGGGCGTCGCGCCCGCGGCCAGCGCCATCTCGATCTCGGCGACCGTCGCGGTGTCGAAGCAGGAGCCGAGCGAGGCGAGCAGCGACAGCACTTCCGGCGCAGGATTGGCCTTCACCGCGTAGAACACGCGGCTGTCCGGCAGCGCCTTGGCAAAGCTCTGATAGTTGTCGCGCACGACCTCAAGGTCGACGACGAGGCAGGGCTCGGTATCCAGACCCCTGTCGCGGCGGTCGCGCAGGAATTCCCTGATGCGTTCGGTCATAGCACCCTCCAAACGGCCCGTGCGACAGGACCCGTTCAAAATGTTCTCGGACATGGATGCTTCGGCGCCGCCGCGCGATGGAGGCGCGACAGGGCCTAGAACCAGACCGAATTGTGCTGCCGTGGATTGGTTGGGAATTCTCCCGCCCGCTCACCTGGCAATGAAGGACAAGCCTTTTCAGTAGCCCGCGCCGGCGTTGGAATGCCGGTAGAGACCAAAAAAGCCCGATCCGTCGTTGCTTTAAGTCGCGTCCCCCGTTGAGAGCGGGGTGCGCCGGTTCGCCTCCGGCTGCCAGTCACGGTTGCAAGAGGTGGAGAAACCTTCAACGGCATCACTTGAGAGAGATGCTGGCCTCTTGAGGCGGAGCCCCAAGCGACCCTCGGTTCTTCATCCCTTGGCGGCTGTCCGGCCTCTTGTCCGGATACCTACCGACTGACACACGACCACAGGCACGTGCGAAATTGGGCAAGAGTCGAAATAAGCGTTTTGAGTCTGCGGCGCAAGATTTTTTTTAGGCTGCAGACGAATTTGCCGACTCGAACTTGCGATTTCACGCGCAAGAGAGCTCGAAGATGAACGTGTGTTAAGTTTTTTTAAGAGAGCGCGCGGTGCGTTTTGTGCCGATGCCCCAGGGCTTTCTCGCGACGGGCCACCTACGCGCGCCGCGTGAACGGTTCGACGCGCTGCGCGTTGCGAATGAATGCGATCATCACGAAGACGCCGAGTGCGAACAGGAGCGCCTGCAGGACGTGGGCTGCGGTGTCGCCGAGGTCGAACAGGATCGCGAGCGCCCAGCCGCCGGCGAAGGCCGCGCCGAACACCTCGGCGCCGATGAGGATCGCAGCGCTGATCACGGTGATCACGCTTGGCCAGACGATCTGGCGCGAGGCGCTTTGGGAAGGCTGCAAAGTCATGGCTTTTCCTGTGCGTTGGGGGCGCCAATCTCTCCGAAAAGTGCTGCATTATCAAGCGCAAAAGGAGCGCAAAAAAGCCCCATCGCGTGCTATAGCTGGAGCAAGATTTGAGGCGACAAACGGACGATTTCCGATGTCAGAGATTCTGCAGACGACGGTCCTTCCGCAAGCACACACCAACCCGCTTCTGAAGGGGTGGGAGACGCCGCATCAGACACCGCCCTTCGACGAGATCGAGCCGGAACACTTCCTGCCCGCCTTCGAACAGGCCTTCACAGATCACGCAGCCGAGATCGCCGCCATCACACATGATCCGGCGACGCCCGACTTCGACAACACGATCACAGCGCTGGAGCGCTCGGGCCGGCTGCTCAACAGGGTCTCGGCCGTGTTCTACGACCTGGTGTCGGCGCACTCGAACCCGGAGATCCTCAAGATCGAGGAAGAGGTTTCCTTGCGGACGGCGCGGCACTGGAATCCGATCATGATGAACGGCGTGCTGTTCGGCCGCATCGCCATGCTGCATGACAACCGCAACCGCTTGAAACTGACGCCCGAGCAGATGCGGCTTCTGGAGCGCACCTATACCCGATTCCGCCGCGCCGGCGCCGGCCTGAGCGAAGACGGCAAAAGCCGGATGGCGGACATCAACGAGCGCCTCGCCCAGCTCGGCACCACCTTCAGCCACCATCTGCTCGCGGACGAGCAGGAGTGGTTCCTTGAGCTTGGCGAGAACGACCGGGACGAGCTCTCCGACACCTTCATCGCCGCGGCCAAGGCTGCTGCCGAGGAGCGGGGCATGCCCGGCCTCGCCATCGTGACGCTGTCGCGCTCCTCCGTCGAGCCGTTCCTGCAGATGTCGGCCAGGCGCGACCTGCGCGAAAAGGTGTTTCGGGCCTTCATCGCCCGCGGCGACAACGGCGACGCCAACGATAACAACGCGGTCATTCGCGAAATCCTCAAGCTCCGCGAGGAGAGCGCGAAGCTTCTTGGCTACCCGACCTTTGCCGCCTACAGGCTGGACGATTCCATGGCCAAGACGCCGGAGGCCGCACGCGGCCTGCTGGAGCGGGTCTGGCGGCCGGCCCGTGCCCGCGCGCTGGCCGACCGCGACGAGCTGCAGGCGCTGATTTCGGAGGAGGGCGGCAACTTCAATCTCGCCCCCTGGGACTGGCGCTACTATGCCGAAAAGATGCGGCAGCGCCGGGCCAATTTCGACGACGCCGCGATCAAGCCCTATCTGACCCTCGATAGCATGATCGCGGCAGCTTTCGACTGCGCCACCCGGCTGTTCGGCATTACCTTCACCGAACGCACGGACGTGCCCGTGTGGCATCCGGACGTGCGGGTTTGGGAGGTCAAGGACGCCTCCGGCCACCACAAGGCGCTGTTCTATGGCGACTATTTCGCGAGGAGCTCAAAGCGCTCCGGCGCCTGGATGACATCGCTGCGCGACCAGCAGAAGCTCGACGGCGGGGTCGCGCCCCTGATCATCAATGTCTGCAATTTCGCGAAGGGCGCGGATGGCCAGCCGTCGCTGCTGTCGCCCGACGAGGCGCGAACGCTGTTCCACGAATTCGGCCATGCCCTGCACGGCATTCTGTCCAACGTGACCTATCCGTCGCTGTCGGGCACCAGTGTCTTCACCGACTTCGTCGAGCTTCCCTCGCAGCTCTACGAGCACTGGCAGGAGCGGCCCGAGGTGCTGCAGAAATTCGCCCGCCACTACCAGACCGGCGAGCCGCTGCCGGAGGACCTGCTCGGGCGCTTCCTTGCCGCGCGAAAATTCAACCAGGGTTTTGCCACGGTGGAGTTTGTCTCCTCTGCGCTGATCGACCTCGAATTCCATACCACGCAGGCCGCCTCGATCGAGGACGTGCGGGCGTTCGAACGCGCCGAGCTGGAAAAGATCGGCATGCCCGAGGAAATCGCCATGCGGCACCGGCCGCAGCAATTCGGCCACCTCTTCTCCGGCGGCTACTATGCCGCGGGCTATTACAGCTACATGTGGTCGGAAGTGATGGATGCGGATGCCTTCGGGGCGTTCGAAGAGGCCGGCGACATCTTCGACCCCGCGGTCGCAAAGCGCCTGCACGACGACATCTATTCGACCGGCGGCTCGGTCGATCCGGATCAGGCCTATGTCGCCTTCCGTGGCCGAGAGCCCGAGCCCGACGCGCTGCTGCGCCGTCGCGGCCTCTCGGAAACTGCCGAGGCCGCCTGAGATCCCCGCATCTGGCTGCGACTGCCGCTCTGGCTGCTGCCGCGGGCACCGTTCGGGAAAGCCGAGACGCCGGGGCATAAGGATGTCCGGATCCGCGCGGTCTGCGGCCTTCACACCGGCAAATGCGTCCGGGTCAGCGGCAGGAAGAAGATCGCGACATTGATGACAAAGCCGAGGCTCCAGAGGATCGAGCGCAGCCGCGGGCGGTTGCCGATATAGGTGAGCACATAGGCTACCCGCACGATCAGGAACAGCACCGCCAGCTCATTGATCAGGTTTTGCGGCGCGGCCCGAAATTGGGCAAGCAGCACGGCGGCGGCGAAAAACGGGAATGCCTCGATGCCGTTCTGGTGCGCGCCCAGCGCGCGGGCCCGGATAGCATCGTGGTAGAAAGCCGGATCGCGGGGCTTTGAGTTGTCGTATTCGCGGAAACCCATCCATTTGATCGGCACGATCGTCAGGAGATAAAGCGCCACGGCTGCGAAAACGCAGTATTCGGCGATCGTCATTCGTCACCCCACGCGTGTTTGGTGGAGAGTATCGAACCCTGCCTCGGCTTGACAAGGTTGGGGCAACGCGCGAATCCACCCGACGCCATGGCAGTATTGCTCACAACCGAAAGCGGACGGCCTGCCGCCGCGGCGAGACTGTCGCGCGTCGGCGTGCTCTTGGTCAATCTCGGCACGCCCGATACCGCGGACGCCAGAGGCGTACGGGTCTATTTAAAGGAATTCCTGTCCGATCCGCGCGTGATCGAGAGCCAGGGGCTGGTCTGGAAGCTCGTCCTGAACGGCATCATCCTGCGCACCCGCCCGCGCAGGAAGGCGCGCGACTATCGGAAGATCTGGAACAACGACAAAAACGAATCGCCGCTGAAGACGATCACGCGCGCCCAGGCCGAAAAGCTCGCGGCCGGCATTGGCGATCACACGCATGTCGTGGTCGACTGGGCGATGCGTTACGGCAACCCCTCGATCCGCGCCCGCATTCTGGCGCTGATCGCGCAGGGCTGCGACCGCCTCCTGGTGGTGCCGCTTTATCCGCAATATTCTGCCGCCACCTCTGCGACCGTCTGCGACGAAGTGTTCCGGGTGCTGACGGCGTTGCGCGCGCAGCCGACGCTGCGGGTGACGCCGCCCTACTATGACGACCCCGATTACATCGAGGCGCTCGGGGTCTCGATCGACGCGCATCTGGCAACACTGCCGTTCAAGCCGGAGTTGATCGTGGCTTCCTTCCACGGCATGCCCAAGGCCTACGTCGATGCCGGCGATCCATACCAGGCGCAATGCATCGCCACCGCGAGCGCCTTGCGCGAGCGGCTTGGGCTGGACGAAAAGAAACTCCTGCTCACCTTTCAATCGCGCTTTGGCACTGACGAGTGGCTTGAGCCTTACACCGACAAGACCGTCGAGCGGCTGGGTAAGGAAGGCGTGAAACGGCTTGTTGTGGTGATGCCGGGCTTTGCCGCCGACTGTCTGGAAACGCTGGAAGAGATCGCCGGCGAAAACGCCGAAACCTTCAAGCACAATGGTGGGGAGGAGTTTTCCGCGATTCCGTGCCTGAACGATAGTGACGCCGGCATGGACGTCATTCGCCAATTGGTGCTGCGCGAACTGCAGGGCTGGATTTGAACTGGTTAACGCGCCAGTTTTCCGCAAGCTGACAAGCTATTTGGTTGGCTCGAGAAATCGCGCTCTCACGTCGCGCAAACTCGTACATTGGTACGAGAACAGCAGATGAACCGACGCTGGAAATTGCCAGACCAAGGCGACAGGGCTTAAGCTTGAATGAGATTTGTTTTGAGGGTGCGCGCGGGCGCGTGGTACCGGTTTGGGAGGAATTGTGCTTTCCGGTTTCGATATTTTCGCCATCGTTCTTGTGCTGCTCGTCATCGTCACGCTGTTTTCCGGCATCAAGACGGTACCGCAGGGCTATGACTGGACCATCGAACGTTTCGGCAAGTACACCCGCACGTTGTCGCCGGGGCTGAACCTCATCGTCCCTTATTTCGACCGCGTCGGTCGCAAGATGAACATGATGGAGCAGGTGATCACCATTCCCCAGCAGGAGGTGATTACCAAGGACAACGCAACGGTGACGGTGGACGGCGTCGCCTTTTTTCAGGTGTTCGAGGCGGCGAAGGCGAGCTACGAGGTCGCCAATCTGGAAAACGCGATCACTGTCTTGACCATGACCAACATCCGCTCGGTGATGGGCTCGATGGATCTCGACCAGGTCCTGTCGCATCGCGACGAGATCAATGAGCGCCTGCTTCGCGTAGTCGATGCTGCGGTCTCTCCGGGGTGTCAAAGTCAACCGCATCGAGATCAAGGACATCGTGCCGCCGGCCGACCTCGTGGAGGCGATGGGGCGGCAGATGAAGGCCGAGCGCGTCAAGCGCGCCGATATTTTGCAGGCGGAAGGCCAGCGCCAGTCGGATATCCTCCGCGCCGAAGGCGCAAAGCAGAGCCAGATCCTGCAGGCCGAGGGTCGGCGAGAGGCCGCCTTCCCGTTCAGCGGAAGCGGAGGCCAGGGCCACGCAAATGGTCAGCGAAGCCATCGCCAAGGGCGACGTAGCCGCGCTCAACTATTTCATAGCAGATAAATACATCAAGGCGTTCGGACAGCTTGCGGACGCGCCGAACCAGAAGGTGATCATGCTCCCGGTGGAAGCGATGAGCCTGCTTTCCTCGCTTGCCGGCACTGGCGAGATAGCGAGAGCGACCTTCGGCGAAAGTGCGGCCTCTGCCGCGGCCGCCGCGCGGCGCGGCTCGGTGCCTGCCGCCGGAACGACGCCTCCGGCCGCGCCGCCGCAGCACGCGTAGGTCGATGATTAAGAGATAGGAGAGGTCGTGATAGCCGAGACGTTCTCAACACTGGGCGCCTGGAACTGGCTCATCTTAGCCGTCATCCTGATGGCGCTAGAATTGATGGCACCCGGCGTGTTCCTATTCTGGCTCGGGCTTGCCGCGCTCCTGGTCGGGCTTGTGTCGTTTGTATTGCATCCGTCGTGGCAGGCGCAGCTTCTGATGTTTGCTGTGTTCGCCACGGCCGCCGTGCCGGTGTGGCGTCGGCTGGTGCGGAGCGCGAGCAAAGCCGACGACAGCAACGCCTTCCTCAATCGCCGTGCCGAGGCGCTGGTCGGGCGCGTGCTCACGCTGGAAAAGCCGATCGTCGACGGCTCAGGCACTGTGCGGATCGACGACACGGTTTGGCGCGTCGCCGGTGCCGATACGCCAGCCGGCAGCAGGGTGAAGATCGTGCGCGCCGACGGCGCCAACCTGACGGTCGCGGCGGCGTAAGTTTTTCAACCCCCCGCAAGAAGCGACGCTCGCGGGGAGAGGTCGCCGCGCTTTTGCGCTGCGCGCAAAGGGGACTCTCCGCGAGCTATGCTAATCTAGCGGTGACAGCCCCTCTCAGCGCGAGCTTTGCCCGTCGCGGCTAAGGCACTGGGCGCGCAGAGTGGTTAACCCTCTCGCCCGCTCCAGCGCTCCGCAAAATGGTGCAGGGGCAGGAAAGTTTCGAGCAGCTCGCGCCCGAGCGGCGTCAGCCCATAACCTTCCGTGGCGACCAGCTCGACAAATCCGGCTTTGCGCAATTCGGTGAGTCGCGCCTGCAGGACCGTTGGCGACGCCTCGTCGCAGGCGCTTCGCAACGCGCGCGAGGTTAGCTTGTCGCCGCGCAATTCCCACAGAATTCGCAAGGTCCAGCGCTTCCCCAACAGATCGAGCAGCGCCATGATCGGCCGGCCCGAATGCGAGCCGCGCACGCGGCGCTTCCTCAGGGCTTGTTTCGACAATGCCGCCTCCTTGCCTCCTGCTACAAATAGTGTAGCGTGGTGCTACATTTATTGTAGCAGAGGAGCCCGCCGTGTCACGAATCGCGCCGCTGAACCCGCCTTACCCGCCCGACATCCAGACGCAGTTCGACCGCATCATGCGCGGTGCGCCGCCATTGATGCTGTTTCGGGTGATGGCGGGCCATGCGCGGGCCTGGGAAAAGTTTCGCGCCGGCAGTCTGCTCGACCGCGGTTCCCTGACGCTGCGCGAACGCGAGATCGTGATCGACCGCACCTGCGCGCTGAACAAATGCGAATATGAATGGGGTGTGCACGTTGCGGTTTTCGCTGCACCCGCGCAATTGACGGAGGCCGAAGTCCGCGCGACCACGCTCGAAGGCGCCGATGCGCCGTCGTTTTCGCAGGCCGAGAAGGCGCTGATTTCGGCGGTCGATGCACTGCATCACCGCTCAGCCTGGAGTGAGGCCGAATTTGCGGCGCTAAGGACTTATTATGACGAGGACAAGGTCCTCGAAGTCATCCTGTTGTGCGGTTTCTATCGTACCGTCTCGTATCTTGCGAACGGGCTCGCTTTGCCGCTGGAGGAGAATGCGGCGCGATTTCCGCGATGATCGTCGTGGTGGCGCGTCTCCCACGAGGCCCAGACGTGCGGCGCGGTAGCGACGCATCAACGGGTACAATGCTCGGAGAAGCTCATTTTAGTGCATCTGTCGTTTGAGCTGCATCGATACGGCGCAGATGTCTCGCCGGGGCCCAACATGACTTCCTCGTCTCCCCAACGGCCATCTCTGTGGATTGTCGCGGAAAGACTTTGGCGTGAACAAGCGTTGTAAAGCCTCAAAGTCCAGACAACGGTAGTCGTCCCGTCCGGGTATGTGGTGTTTCTTATGTTCTTCGGCATTGGTGTAATTCCGCAGGGTAGACCAGTGCCGGAATCGATATTCGTCACGCATGAATCGGTGGCTACCAGACCCGACTTGTCTTGCCGAGGCGCTGTCACGGCTGCCAGCTGTTGAGAACTCGGCGGCGTCGACGGCTGTGTCGCAAGCCCCGGCGATGCTTGGGACGCTTGGGAAGCTGGCCCCGACGGCGCCTCATCTTGCCGAGGCGCTGTCACGGCTGCCTGCTGTTGAGAACTCGGCGGTGTCGCCGGCTGTGTCGCAAGCTCCGGCGATGCTTGGGATGGTTGGGAGGCCGGCCCCGACGGCGCCTCATCTTGCCGAGGCGCTGTCACGGCTGCCTGCTGTTGAGAACTCGGCGGTGTCGCAAGCTCCGGTGATGCTTGGGATGGTTGGGAGGCCGGCCCCGACGGCGCCTCATCTTGCCGAGGCGCTGTCACGGCTGCCTGCTGTTGAGAACTCGGCGGTGTCGCA
>JGI12186J15620_100150_pt1 | contig 27621 bp, 26 predicted proteins | sample FosCloommunities_FD_15620 | JGI IMG/M metagenome (IMG submission 15620) | reverse complement strand
GATCTCGCGATATTGCTGAATGGCTTCCGCTCCGCTGGACGCCTGGGAAACTAGTCGCATATCCGGTTGGCCTCTGATGATAGTTGCGATACCCTCACGGAGCAGATGCTGATCGTCAACACTTAGAATTCGAATTGGGTTGTATGCGCTCATCTGCCTGTCCATGAAAGAAGCAAGCGCTTAGCACTCTCGAAACCCAAAAAGTGTCTGAACATGGAGGCGGGAACCTGAACTGGAGGTTGTTTCGGCCCGATCCTGTGCCGCAGTGCCGCCATCGCAGCAAAAAAGACAAACACAGTTGCCAGTGTCAAGTAAGTCTTTTCGATCATTCGCCCTCCTGAGTGCAGTCGAAGTTCCAGAGCGATGGGTCACTAGCAGTTCTGGTAGAGCAGCAACTTAGCTTCGAACGGGCTGGCGGCCGAATGCCGAAACGACGAGAAATCGCCACTTGCCGAGAGTTGGGACCGGCAGTTGGCTAGGTGCTCTTCTACCACCGGCGCGCCCGTAAAGCAGGAAATTAGGCGCGATCTGACAAGTGACGAATGTCGCATGCCGAGCACTTAACATGAGGTTCGTCATAAGCTCAACAAAACACGCCTTGTGGAACCGAAGCGCGAATGGCTGCCCAAGTGCCTTGTAGAGGGCGGACAGCAAGGAGGCACCTTACATGAGCGGCCAACTGATCTCAAACGAAAGAACCCTTCGTGAAACGTCCGTGGCTGAAAGATTCCTCGACGATCCAAGCGGCGATACCTTTATCGAAGATGCCAAGCTGGAAGAACGCACTCGAATTGCCCAGGAACTCCATGACACTCTGCTGCAAACCTTCCAGAGCGCCACGTTGCACCTAGGTGTCGCGTTGTATGGTGTAGCCCCGGATTCACCGCTCACGCCGAAGTTGGATCGGATTCTGCAGATTATGCGGCAGGGAATTGAGGAGGGCAGGAAAGCAATACAGGGCCTCCGCTCGACTGGCTTTCACAGATCGAACCTGGTTCTTGCTTTGTCCCATGTTCGGGAGGAGCTTGAAGTATGCGCGGATGTCGATTTTCGAGTTATGGTTATCGGCCATCAAAGGCAGTTGCCAGCGGGGGTCCATCATGAGATTTACCGAATCGGCCGAGAGGCCCTCGTCAACGCGTTTTGTCATGCCGCGCCTACGCGCGTCGAGTTAGAGCTCGAGTATTCCGACCATGAGCTATGCATGAGGATTCGCGACAACGGACGTGGGATCCCTCCCCAGGTTCTTGAGAAAGGGCGCGACGGACACTGGGGTTTGGCCGGCATGCGGGAGCGTGCAACTAGAATCGGCGGGCTGCTCGAAATCCAGACCAGTGCAACAGCTGGTACTGAGGTCACACTTTCTGTCCTGACCAATACTGCTATAGAGCTTTCACTCGCTCATCACGCTTGCGCAGTGGCCTAAATCCGAAAGGAGCGAACTTGTGACCACAGTCTACGAAGCGGCGGCTCATCGATTCGATATTCCGGGTGTCCTGCATTTTGAGCAGGGGCCTGGCGAACTAACGCGCGCCGTGATCTCGACGCCGGAAGCGGATGCGGATATCTATTTACAAGGCGCTCATGTGGCTCATTGGAAGCCTCGAGGGCAGCGACCGGTGTTGTTCGTAAGTCCGAAGAGCGTCTTCGCCCCCGGCAAAGCGATTCGCGGCGGAGTACCGGTTATATTTCCGTGGTTCGGGACCCGTACCGACGGCAAGCCTGGCCCCTCCCACGGATTTGCCCGAACGCTGGACTGGACAGTCGAGAGCGCGCACTTCCGTAGCGATGGAAAAGTGGAAATTACTTTTGTACTCCGCCCGGGCGACGTTGCCAGCGCCTTCGGCTATGGCGCGTTTCAGCTGCGCTATCGGGTCTCGATCGGCGCCGACCTCGAGTTGGAATTGGATGCCCGCAACGACGCCGAAGAACCGCTCCTCTGCGAAGAAGCGCTGCGTACTTATTTAGCGGTGGGCGATGTCACGAAAGCGTCGGTTTTCGGGCTTGAAGGCACCACGTACATCGACAAGACCGATGGGTGCCAACGCAAGACACTAGATTGCAGGCCGGTTCGATTCTCCAAAGAAATCGATCAAGTACACGTCGGCGCGAAAGGCGCCTGCGTCATCCACGATCCGGCATGGGACCGCCAAATCGTCATCGAGAAGATCGGGTCCCACACCACGGTGGTGTGGAACCCTTGGATCGAGAAGGCTAAGACCATGTCCGACATGCCCTCGGACGGCTGGAAACAAATGATCTGCGTAGAAACCGCGAATGCAGCCGACGACGCGATCACGCTTCCTCCGGGCGCCTTTCACAAGTTACGGGCGCACATCCGCGTCAGGGGGTAAAGAGTCGCGAGCTTCCAGGTAATCGCCCACAAAACGGAGCGCGCGGGCTTGCCCGTCGATATGAGGGTGCCTGCGCGCGCTTTGCGGGCTAGTAAGTCTTAGCCAACTGGTTCTGGCAGCTTAATTCCCAGTCGTCCTGCAACGGCTTCGGGTACTTCTGGGGATTGAGAAACTGGAAGTCCCTTCTCTCGCCACCCCTTGAGTCCGCCCTCCAGCACCCACACGTTGTCAACGCCTATCCGTTTCAATGCCATGGCTGCTCGCGCGCTGAGGGTCTGGCCTCCCGAAGAACTATAAAGAACGATCTCGACGTCCTTGGGAACGTCGATGTGTGGGGATTTGCGCAAACGAGAGGGATCTATTCTGGCAGCACCTGGAATGGACTCCAAGCTCTCATTGTCGGCCTCTTCTTCGAAGTTCAATAAGTCGAGCACCGCGACTTTACCATTGGATTTCAACTTGCGAGCGAGCATCGCTGGACGTATGCGGCGCAGCTGGAGCCGATGGATCATTCGCAGCAGAGCCATTCCACGCCAGCCGCCATAGACCGCGATGGGAATCCCAATCGCGATAGCGAGGGCGGTCCCGAATTGCTTGGTCCAGCCAATGGCAACATCCAACTCGTTAGAGAAGATGTAGCCTAACCCAGTATAGAAGCCTGACCAAAGGAAACTGCCTATCGTATCGAGGGCCAGGAAAGCTGCGACCGACACCCCCTCCGCACCGACAAGTGGCGGCAGAAGGCCATCCAGTCCGGGAAGAAACTTAGCGACACACAATACGGGGAGCCCATAGAGGCGAAACTTTTCATGTGCATTCTTGGAGAACCCTCGCGGATCGCCAGTGAAGCGGCTGAGCACACTCACAGCCTGAGAACCCCAGTGGCGGCCCAACCAGAACCATATCCCATCCCCCGCCAGGCAAGCGAAAACACCTAGAAAAACGATGATTCCAGTGCTCATTTCTCCGTGTGCCGAAAGAGCCCCCGCAGCCATCAGAAAAACCACTGACGGGACCGGCAGGCAGATTTGATTGGCAAAAACCGCTAGCAGAACCCCGGTGTAAGTCAGTTGTGAGGACGCAGTCACGTGTGCTTCACCTTATTCAGCGCCGAGCTATTCAATGATCTGTGCTCACCGCGGCGGATCGGATTTTCAGCCGGTGTCCCTGGCGTTCGTTCCTTCACCCGCATTGGACGCATGTTGGCTCTTTATCGGCGATGGACACCCAGGCTCTGGAGCTGCTTCTCGACTTGCTCAAGCGCGTGCTGTTCTGGCTGGCCGGCCGTTTGGTCCAGATCCCCGTAGTGTGAAATTCTGATTTGGACTCTTGCTTCCAGGTTGTCGTGATTTCCGACATCGCAGACGACGGTCGATGGGAAAGGAATAACCTCTAGTGAGCAGGAATCGGTGGTGCCAAGCGACACGTTTTCCGCCATTCTCCTCAGCTCGGCGAAACACAGCCCGTATTCGTCGGGCGGGGGCATCCACGGCCCATCGTTCTGGGTCTTTACGCCGTAGATATCAACATCAAAACCAGCCTGAATCCTTCGAGTATTCTCCGGAACGTTCCCATGACTCTCGTCGATCACGATATAGTATGGCGACACCTCGTAAAAGGCATGATGTTCTTTAATTAACGAGCGAATATCTTCAGACACATATTCCTCCTGCGGCCTAAGCCACTCCCTGCCAAACCTGGTTAATTCGCCGCCGCCACGCTGCGATCGTATGCGGCCCGATCTGCTGTCCGGACGACATTTAAGAATGCGGCAAACGTAGCGCACGAGATGATCACAGCCCCGCAGTTCTTGTTTGGGACGCGGTTTAGCGTTTGCGCGCGTCCGGCGGATAGTTCTTGAACAGCTTCGTCATTGCCTTCTCCAGGTTGTGGTAGTTCTTATCGGGATCCTTGCTAATGTTGACCGTCTTAGATGCAGAGCCGCGCCAGACAAGTTGTCTCTTCGCCGCATCGAATATCTCGACGACAAGCTTGCCCACGTCGATAGTCGAACTGGTGATCCGGCCGTCGCCCCCAGCCGGGGCCGAACCCGGGACCCGTCCTGATGTAATCGAACTCCTTCTCCTGCGAAATCGCCCCTTGATAGCTGACCTGCAGATCGCCATCACTTTCGACGCGACGAAGACCTCTGCCGGCAAGCTGCTCGTCCACCGCGCGCTTGATGTCCTGGTCCAGGAGTTGGTCGCCGGGCGGCACTGGCCTACGGTCAACCCATTGGTACGTTTTGTAGGCACTGAAGTTTGCCGACCGGTCGTAATCGAATTGCACGTCTTGGGCGAACGCGGTTACACCTAAAAAGATTAGTGCGGTCAGATTGATGTATTTCATCTTGTTCTTCTCCGTGGTCAACACACTTTGACCAAATGCACAGGGATGACCAGGACATGCTTTTTGGATCTAAAGGAGTTGCTTGCCATACGAGCGCCGCTTTTCGACGATTGCCACGTCAGTAGCCGAACGTTGGCGCGTCATCGGATAAGCACTTCATTCCATGTCTCAGGCGTGCGGGACTTGTGCGGCCCTTTAAACTTGTTGGACGGCCCGAGCCCGCTCCCGGCGGCATGCCTGTGTAAATTCTTCGAACGGATCTAAAACGTGCTCACCCTTTGCGTATCTTGCAAGAACTTCGGCGGGATCCTCCGGTGGACGTTCATAGACTTCCACCAATCTCTTGCCGACCTCTTCGGCGGCATGAAGAACCTCATCGCTCGCGATCAGGCGGATGCGGGCCACGAATGAATAGAGCCGCATGAGCTTAACCGCGTCAATTGATTGGCGTTGAGTAGCGTCGACAAATAAAGGCACAGCTTCTTCGACGAACTTTCCGTAGAGGTTCTCATGTTCCTCCAGATCTGCTGCTACTCGGGATCCTCGGGCTTGCAGCCGCTGGCCTACTAAGGTGGCGGCTACTGATGCACACGCTCCTAAGAGCGATCCAGCGAGGGCCGCAAACGCCACGACAACGGTTGTGTCCACTGGATCACCGCGTCCCAGTTAGCCGCGCCACGTCCGCCGCCGCGACACTGCGATCGTAATCGGCCCGGATGAAATCCGCCTGTGCGTTCACCATCGAGGCGTCCGCGTCCAGGAACCTGGACTGATTCGCCGTTCCCGCCTCCACCTGATCGCTCGAGACGCGTCGCCATTCCGTCGTCGTCGTTAACTCCTCGCGGGCCGACGCGAGCGCAGTTTCCGCTCGGTTCAGCTTGCGCACCGCTTTTTCGACATCGATTTGCAACTGGTTGCGCAGATGGGAGAGATTTTCTTCGGCCTGAGCAAGTTCCGCCTCCCGTTCCGCCACTTGGCCGCGTCGCTTCCCGAACTCAAAGACCGTCCACTTCATATTCAGTCCGAAGACGCCGTTGTTGCGCGAGAGGAAGGGCGCGCCATCCTGATAAATGTGCTGCGCAAAGGCGCTAACGTCGGGTATGTATTCGGCGCGAGCTGCGCGAACCGCGGCGCGCGCTTTTTCAACCTTATGGGTGGCAGTTTCGATCTCCGGGTTCTCCGCCAAAACGGCGCCAACCACCAGTCCGATGTCCGTCAAGGAGTTGGAAATCGGAACGAGCGGCACCGAAAGCTCCAGGTCGGTATCGACGGGAAGGCCGCACAGGTCCGCCAAGTCCTGCTTCATATCTTGAATTGAATCCTGCAACTGGCCGCGCACATGTTTCGCCTGCGCGATCTGCGCGGTCACTTCAACGGCCTTCACCTCGAGCACCACGCCGGTGTCGACCGCATTGCGTGTTTCCGTGATGCGCAGCTCGGCGGCGCGGATTTGAGCATCCACCGCGGCGCGGCGGCGCTCCGTCGTGAGGATTCCGTAATACACTTCCTTCACCTTGTATGCAACCTCATCTTCGGCGCGATGAACATCGGCTCGGGCACCGGCGGCATCCGCGCGGTTCACGTCCACTCCCGCCCGCGTTTTGAAATACTGCGTGAGCGGCTGTGAGAGGGTATTCGTGATCAATCCGAAATTTTGCTTGCCTTGTTCGATCGATACTCCCGCGGCCGGCAGCGGACCAATTCCGGGATACGTGCCGAGGGCGCCTTGTGCGATATCCACGCTTTGTTGCTGTGCAATATGCGCCAGGGTCGAATCGTTCGTCAGAGCCGGGAAATAGCCGGCGCGCGCTTGTTTAACGCGTGCGTCCATTTGATTCACTTTCTCGTTGGCGATCTTTACGACCGAATTGTGTTGTGTCGCCATCGCGACGGCTTCGTCCAAAGTCAGAGTACGAGTCTCGGCGTGCCCAGCCGCGCCGAACACGATTGCAAGTAGCGCCGCTGCGGCGACTGGCCCGGGCTTCGGGCGATGCTTGTGAATCACAACGTACAGGATCGGAATGACGATCAGCGTGAAGAACATCGACCCAAGCAGTCCGAAGGCGATCGCACTCCCCAATGGTGACCACATGCTCGACCCGGAAAGAACCATGGGCGTCACACCGACTGCTGCCGCCATCGTCGTCAGGAAGATGGGGCGCAACCTGCGCTCGCCTGCCTCAATGGCGGCTTCCTCAACCTCGACGCCTTCCTTCATGCGTTCCCGAATGTAGTCCACGAGAATAATTGAATTTCGTACCACAACTCCTCCCAAGCTGACGATTCCCAAAAATCCTGTAAATCCGAAAGGATTACGTGTGATGACAAATCCCAGCGACGCGCCCAGAAGCCCGAGCGGAATCGCGGCCATGATCACGAAAGGCTCGATAACCGAACGAAACTGGAACATCAGGATCAGATAAATGGCGACACAACTGATCATCAGCGCATTCACCATTTCCGGAAACGTGTCGTTCTGGTTTTCATATTCGCCGCCATACCAGAGGCGGTAGCCTGGCGGCAGCGACAACTTATCCGCCTCCGGCTTTATACGGCTCAGTACTTGGCTGGGCAGAACGCGCTGTGACCAGGAACGGACAGTCAGTGTCCGCACGCCGTTGCGCCGCACGATGCGGCCCGGGTCCCACACCGCGGAAACAGATGCGATGCTGTCCAACGGCACGCGCACGCCCGTTACTGGTGAGATCACATATGTATTCGCGACGTCCTGAAAGTTCTGCCGGCGCGCCGGCTCCAATCGCAGCGCGACGGTTACATCGCGATCGCCTTCCCAGTACGTGGTGATGGGCGCTCCTTCAAAGCCGCCCGCAAGCACCTGACCGATATTCGTATTGGTGAAGCCCAGCCGGTTGGCGACTTCCTGGCGTACGTTCACTTTTACGCGATACGCCGGTTCGCGCCAGTCGCTATGCACGTCCAGCGACCCTGGGGTGCGCAGCAGCAGCTCCGCTACCTTGTCCCCCCAATACTGCAGGACCTTGTCGTCCTCGCCGGTAAGGCGGAGTTCGATCGCCGCTTCCTGGATGGGCCCTTGCTGCAGTTCGCGCAGGAAAACGCGCGCTTCCGGCGCCGCTTGGGCGAGCTTCGAGCGCAGCGCCTCCACCAGATGCGGCGTGGTTTCCGGCGAATCCGTCGACACCAGCAACTGGGCATAATTCTTGTCCGGTAACTGCGGATTTACGTTGTAGTAGAAACGCGGAGCGCTTGAGCCAATCATCGAGGTGTAATTGACCACTTTTTTCTCTTGCTGCAGCACCGCTTCAATGCGCCGCACCGCAGAATCTGTCGCCTCCACTTTCCAGCCTTCCGGGAGCCAAACGTCGATAACGAACTGATCGCGCTCGGCAAACGGAAAGAAGCGTTGCGGCACCCGTTGCAGCACCCATGCGCCCAAGATGACGGCAAGCACGCCCGCCGCAAGGGCAACGGGCTTCGCCTTCATCGCCACCACAATCACGCGGTTATAAGCCCACTGCATCATTTCGAGCGGCGACCGCCGATTTTTAGTGCCGACCACTTCGGCATTGTGCAGACCTTTCTTGATAAACACCTTGCACAGTAGAGGCGTTAGCAGCATCGCGACAATGAACGAAGTGGAAAGTGCAATCGCGACCGTCAACGGAAGCGCGCGAATGAACTCGCCGGTAGTCCCCGAAAGAGTTAAAAACGGCAAGAAGGAACAAATAATCGTAAGCGTGGCCGTAAGCACCGGGATGGCAAGCTCGCTGGCGCTGCGTGAAGCCGCCTCGTCACGATCCACGCCGCGATCGAGCAATTCAATATAGTTGTCCGCAATGACGATGGCATCGTCCACCACCATTCCCAGCACCACAATCAGCGCGGCAATCGATACCTGATGAAGCTCGATTCCGAACGCGTTAAGCAAACCGAATGTCGCGGAAATCGTCACCGGAATCGCCACCGCCGAAACCAGCGCCACGCGGAATGGCAGCAGCAGTACGGTGACGAGGATCACGGAAGCGATCGCCGTCCCGAATTCGCGGATGAAGTCCTTCACGCGCTGCGCCACAACCGTGGGCTGATCCGCAACCAGGTCGATCTTCAAATCCGGCGGCAGCAGCGAACGCAGCGCGTCGACGGCCGCGTGCAGGTCCTTGCCGAAATCCACGATGTTATTGCCTTCCTGCATCTCAACCGAGATCAGAATGGCGCGCTCCCCACGCGACCGCGCGTATTGTGTTGGGTCCTTATAAACCCTTTGAACATCGGCCATATCGCCGATGTAAACCGGCTGGCCCGTACGCGTAACATCGATCATCACGCGCCGGATCTGATCCTCCGTCTGAAAGGCGCCGGTCGCCTGGATGGGCGGTTTGCCACGCTCGGTCGGCACCGCTCCGGCATAATGCACCTGATTCCGGCCTTGGAGCGCCTTGATCACTTGCTCCGGCGTCACGCCGTATTGCGAGATTCGGTCGAGGTCGCCGGTGACTTCGATCTCCTCCTTCTGCTCGTCCAGCCGTTTGACCTTCGACACAGCGCGAATACGCCGGATCGCGGCCTCGATCCGCTCGGAGTAATCTTTCAGTTCACGGTAGCCATAGCGATCGCTGTGAATCGCCATGAGCACGGCGACCGTGTCTCCGAAATCATAATCGACCACGGGCCCTTGCACGCCTTCGGGCAGTTCCGTCGCCTTCAACTCCGCCATATCGAGGCGCAGCTTGGACCAGAATTTCTCGGTGTCTTGGATTCCGTCTTCCACCTCGACATTGACGAACATCACGCCATTCATGCTGGTCGAGTAAGTCTTCGAACGCCGAACGCCTTCAATCTTGAAAAGTTTCTGCTCGACTTTGTACGTGACCTGATTTTCAACTTCCGCGGCGGAGGCGCCCGGATAGTACGCGGCGACAATCCCCGTGCGCACGTGTATTTTCGGATCTTCCCGGCGCGGCATGCGGAGGAGTGCGTACACGCCGCTGATCACGAGCATGAAAGTCAGCGCTACCGTCACCTGCGGATAACGTAGCGAGGCGCGTACGGGATTCATCGTGCGCCTCCCGCGATCTCCACCAGGCTGCCCTCGCGCAGCTTCTGCTGGCCTATGACCACGACCTGTTCATCGCCACGAAGGCCGGAGCGGATCTCGACTTCTTCTCCGAACGGCGGCCCGACCTCGACCCTGTGAGAGTAAACACGTTTCCGATCCGGATAATAAACAAACACCTGCGGCGCGCCCTGCGGGTCGTGCATGATCGCCTCGCCGGGAACCGTCAGCGCATGGATTTTCGTCGGGCCAAAGATGTTGGCCTCCGCCACCATCCCCGCCAGCAGCACCGGACCAGGGTTCGGCACAATGATCTTGACCGTGTAAGTGCGCGACGAGGGCTCGGACGAGACTCCGATGATTCCGACTCTTCCCGCGAAGCGCCGCCCGGCGAGCGATGGAGCGGTGATCTCTGCTTTCGCGCCATGCCGCACTTTTCCGATGTCTGCCTCCGGCACGCCCACGCGTACCTTCACGGGGTTGAGGTCGGCAATTGAGAACACCGGCGTTCCGGCAGCCACGGTCAGCCCAGGATCGACTCTACGCATTGAGATGTTCCCGCCGATGGGCGCGAGCAGCCGCGTGTCTTCCAGGTGTTTTTTCTCCTCAGCCGCCTGTGCCGCTGCTGCTTCGGCTTGCGCGGCGGCCGTCGCGCGGTCTTCCTTGCGCGTCCCTTCGAGCGCCATATCGTAGCGCTCCTTCGCATTCTTATAAGCCGTTTCGTATTTCTTAAAATCATTCAGCGGAAGGCTCTTTCTTTCCACCAGGAACTTCATCCGGTTATATTCGTCTTCCGCATGTTCTAAATCGATGCGGGCTTGTTCCACTTCTTGTTTCCGCAGGCCGGCATCGGCTCTCTGAGATACGGACCGTGCAGCTTCCTTCTGCGCGGCTGCCGCGTCCAAAGCGTTCCGGTAATCTGTGGGCTCAATTTCGGCAAGCAACTGCCCCTTGCTGACGTGCTGGCCTTCTTCCACGAGCACCCGGGTGACCCGGCCGCCGATTAAGAACGCAACGTCAGCCGTCTCCGAACCTTCGACGGAGCCGCTCGCTTCCACTGATTCGGTGCGTTCGATCTGCGCCGGCGTCCTGACCTGCACGGAGGGCGCACTAGTCTCTTCCACATGGGCTTGCACGGTTCGCTGGCAGGAGCTCAATAGAGAAACGCAAGCGAGCGCGATAGATGAAATCCAGATTCGATTTATTTGCATGTGAGTCATCCGTATTGAATTCAGGGCGTCGGGCGCCTTGCTCCAAGAAAATGCAGCTAGTCCGCCATCGCGCCCTAGCGTGAAACAAACAACTTGCGCCACGCCGTGCCGAAACTCTGTCGGCGATTTCGACACTTGACGACGGGAAGTGCCGAAGCTGACGAATTGGCGCGATCATGGTGCCCTCACTTGTTCCCACCGAAGAAACTGCCGTCGGCGTCTGACTAACTTCGGCGGGTTAGAAGCGGGAACACCCAAGTAAATCAATGATTTGGTATGGGCGGATGCTTGCATTCGCTTAGTTGAAAGGTTTAACAGTTATGATTCGGATTTTGACCAACGACGAGCCGAACGCCATCACGATCACCGTCGATGGCCGGCTCGTGGGCGACTATATCGCCGCCCTTGAGCACTCGATCGGGCAAGCCATCGCGCAACAAAAACCAGTCCATCTGTTTTTACGCGATGTCTCCCAAATCGGTGAAGCTGGCCGTAAGCTGCTGTCGCGCTTAGCGGCAAGAGGCGTTCAACTGAGCGCTTGCGGAATCTACAGCTCGTATGTCGTCGACGAGATCCAGGGCGGAGTGCTGTCAAAATCGCCCGGTTTCAAAGCTTAATTTGGCGTTAGTAAGTTTTGGGCACTGTGTTGCACTAATGAAGTTGTGATCGGGGCTTCAGAGGCGTCCTCTAACGAGATCTATCAAGCTATTCTGGCGCTCTCAAGAGCAATTGCTGGCCGCACGGATTTCGACTCGCTGCTGGCCGGCATAGCTGAATCCCTCTCCCGCATCGTCGCTTTTGATCATGTCGCGCTGATTCTGCACGATCCGCACGAATACGTAATGCAGGGCTACGTTTTGAATGCGCCGGGCAAACCGGTTATCACGAGGCTGCGTATGCCCGTGGACAGTGACCCGGCCGGTTGGGTGTGGTTGAATCAGCAGCCCCTCATATCGCATCTCGAGCACGAAAAACGCTGGCCGGAGTTCGTGAACCGGATTCGAGACGAGTTCGGAATGAGCACGCTCATCCTTGTGCCACTCACGGCGGGTGACGGCCGGCTCGGCGCGTTCGGATTCGCCTCTGCGGCGCCGCTTGATCCCAGTCCCGCGGAGATCGCATTCCTGGAGCACGCAGCTGGGGAGTTTGCGGTTGCCATTCAAGCCTTCCTGGCGAAACAACAAGCTGTCCGGGAACGCGATCGGCTCCGTACTCTGTTCGATATCACCAATGCCCTGGTATCCAAGTTGTCGCCCGAAGAGTTATTCCCCGCGATCTCCGAACAGATCGCCAACATTATCCGTCACGATCATGCGGTGCTCACCCTGCGCAACCAGGACTCCGGCGCCCTCGATGTGTATGCGCTGCATTCCTCCGATCCGCAACTTTTGAACGCAGCTAAAGGACCTTTCGATCCGGTCGGAATGCCCGCCGAACAGGTCCTGGCGACCGGAAAACCTCTGGTGGCTCGCGATATAGATATCGACCGGTACTCGAATCCGAATTTCCGGCAATTTGTGGACCTAGGTTTAAAGTCGATTTGCTCGGTTCCGTTAATCAGGCGCGATCGGATAATCGGAACGCTGGCGCTCTCTCGAATGACCACAAACGACGCCTGGACGCCGGATGACATCGAATTCCTGGCACAGGTTGCCAACCAGATTGCGATCGCGGTAGAGAATGCGAGCTCTTACCGGGAACTGTCGGAAATCAAGGAGCGGCTGGCGACCGAAAAGCTTTATCTCGAAGACGAAATCCGTCTCGACCAAAACGTGGGCAATATGGTCGGCGAGGGCGCCGCGTTTCAATCTGTCTTGAAGGGCATTCACATCGTCGGGCCCACGGATTCAACCGTGCTCATTTTGGGCGAAACCGGAACCGGAAAGGAACTCGTCGCCCGCGCGATTCATGAACTGAGCAGCCGTAAGAAAGGCAGTTTCGTGAAAGTAAACTGCGCCGCGATTCCGGCCAGCCTGCTTGAAAGCGAACTCTTCGGCCACGAAAAAGGCTCCTTCACCGGGGCAATCGGCCAGAAGATCGGCCGCTTCGAGCTCGCTCACCAAGGAACGCTCTTTTTAGACGAGATCGGGGAACTGCCGCTGGAACTCCAGCCCAAGCTGCTCCGCGCGATCCAGGATCAGGAATTCGAGCGAGTAGGAGGCACCCGCACCATCCGGACGGATGTCCGCTTTGTCGCGGCCACCAACCGGAACCTGAAGGCGATGGTGGATGAGAACAAGTTCCGCGCCGACCTCTATTACCGGCTGCACGTTTTTCCCTTGAATGTTCCGCCGCTGCGGGACCGGCGCGAAGATATTCCTCTCCTCACCCGCTATTTCGTCCAGAAGCACGCTCAGCGGATGAGCCGGAAAATCGATATGATTCCCAATTCGGTCATGGGCGAACTGATTCAGTACGATTGGCCCGGCAATATCCGCGAGCTCCAGAATGTGCTGGAACGCTCGGTCATTCTCACTGCGGGCAGCGCGCTCCGCCTCGCAATGCCGGAGCTCAACGAAATTGAAAGCACCGCGTCCGAGTTACTGCACAGCGGCAATGGCCACGCGCGCCATACCGCGGACAGAGATCGGATCATTAAGGCATTGGAGGAAGCCAAAGGTCAAGTCGGCGGGCCCGATGGCGCCGCGGCACGCTTGGGACTAAAACGCACTACCTTGCAATCGCGTATGCGAAAATACAACATCGCGCGTTCGTATCGGTGAGATCAAAATGGGTGCCCGCCAGCGGGGGAAGTCACAAACCAGCCCTGCGCAACGGCTCATCTCGCTTGCCGCGCTGAGCCTCTTCCTGTCGTCTCCTCTGCTTGCGCTTGACCCATCGCTCGACCTCAGTCAGTACGCCCATACCTCGTGGACGTACCGCAATGGATTCTTGAATGGAGCGGTCTACGCGATCTCGCAGACACCTGACGGTTATATCTGGTTCGGAACCCAATCGGGCGTCGTCCGCTTCGATGGCGTTCGGGTCTCGCCGTTGTCTTTGCCGCCTGGGCAACCGCTTCCGAGCACAGCGGTTGGATCGCTCCTGGCCGCTCGCGACGGAACTCTTTGGATCGGGACGTTCGACGGGCTGGCGAGTTGGAAGGACGGCCGCCTCACCGAATATCCGGCGCTCGCCCTGCAATCTGTCATCGCGCTCCTTGAAGAACGGGACGGAACGATTTGGGCGGGTGGGTTTGGAAGCCCGACGGGAAAGCTCTGCGCGATCCGGCGCGGGAACGTCAACTGCTACGGCGACGACGGACGTTTCGGCGCCGCAGCCGATTCTTTGTATCAAGATGCCGATGGCGCCCTGTGGGTCGGAGCGGCGACGGGGTTATGGCGCTGGAGTCCCGGCCCTCCCACCCGCTTCGCGGCCGCGGCAATCCCGAACTCACAGGCATTCACGCCGGGCGACCCTGGGTCAGGAGCCCTGATTGCGAGTAACGATGTCCGTCAAATCGCCGGCACAAAGCTCGTCGACTATCCTCTTCCCGGCGCCCCCTCGCCTCTAACCGCCCAATGCCTGCTCCGCGATCGCGACGGCGGCCTGTGGATCGGGACAAGCGCTCATGGCCTCGTGCACTCGTACCACGGCAAGACATCTGTGTTTACTCATGCGGACGGGCTATCGAACGATTTGGTCGTCTCCCTTTTCGAAGACCGAGAAGGTTCCATTTGGGTCGCAACCCCGAATGGTTTGGATGAATTCCGCGAGTCGCCGGTCGGCTCGCTCTCCGCAAGCAGTGGACTTTCCAGTACTACGGCCACATCGATCCTGGCTGCGCGCGACGGCAGCATATGGATCGGAACGGCGGACGGACTTGATCGATGGAAGGACGGCCGCATGACGATCTATCGCACGCGAAATTCGCCAGGCCTGCCCGACGATTCGATCCAAACGCTGTTTGAAGATGAGCGCGGCCGCCTCTGGGTCTCGGGCTTTCGCGGCTTGGCCGTATTCGAAAACGGAAAATTTACGCCGGTGCCCGCAGTGCCGGGAGGCTTCGTGCATGACATTGCCAGCGATAACCGCGGCGGCTTGTGGCTCAGCATGTGGCTCACCCCGAACGATTACGGACTTGCCCATCTTGTGGACGGAAAAATCGTCGAGCATGCCTCTTGGCAGAACGTGGGCGGCGGGCCCGGCACCGGCCTCGTGCCCGAATCGGACGGCAGCGTTTGGACCGGGTTGTTGAGCGGCGGCACCGCGCTGTTCCGCGCCGGCCAAATACAGAGGTCCCCGCTCACTGACGACCAGGGCGGCGCTAGGAGGGTCTTGGACCTTTCACGCAGTAGCGACGGTTCGCTGTGGGTAGCGACGCAAAATGGTCTGACCCATGTCAAGGATGGGAAGGCAGCAACACTGACCACCGCGAACGGTTTGCCCTGTAATGCCGTTCATTGGATCGTCGAAGACGGCCTGTCCTCCTATTGGCTGTACACGCGCTGCGGACTCGTTCGTGTCGCGCGCGCCGAATTGGACGCCTGGGCAGCCGAGCCTACGCGGAAAATTCAACCGGCGATATTCGATACTGCCGATGGAATTCGGCCGATCGCAATCCTCAGGGGTTTCAGACCCGAGGTGACGAAGTCGTCCGACGGGAAAATATGGTTCCTCAATGGGGATAACGTCAGTATCATCGATCCGTCCCGGATCGGCGCCAATACCCTCCCCATGCCGGTACGTATTGAGCAGATCGCGGCCGACGATAAACCATACGATCCCAAGCCTGGTATGAGCCTGCCCGCCAACGTTCGTAATCTTCAAATCGATTTCACCGCCCTTAGCATGATTGCGCCCGAAAAGATACATTTCAAATACAAACTGGAGGGGCAGAACCGAAACTGGCACGAAGTGATCAACGAGCGTCACGCAAAATATACGAATCTCCCTCCGGGGAACTACCGCTTCCGAGTCATGGCTTCTAACAGCAGCGGCGTGTGGAATGAGACCGGCGACTCGCTCGACTTCTCCATTGCCCCGGCGTATTATCAAACGAACTGGTTTCGCGCTCTAATCGCCGCCGCCGTTCTGGCCTTGCTTTGGGCGGCCTACCAATACCGTGTCCGGCAACTTCGCCGGGAGTCGCGGCAGCTGCGGGACGTGATCGAAACCATTCCGGGATATGTCTGGAGCGCTTCGCCGGACGGCTCCCTGGATTTCGTCAATCATCGCTGGCTGGAATTCAGCGGTCTCTCACTGGATCAGGCCCTGAAGTGGAGTTGGGTAGATGCGATTCACCCCGACGACCGCGCTCATTTTGTCGAGACATGGCGCGCGGCGATTGCTTCGGGGAAACCGATGGAAGCGGAAGCTCGACTGCGCCGGGCAGACGGGCAGTATCGCTGGCTCTTGATTCGCAACGTTCCTCAGCATGATAAATCCGGCAAAATTGTCAAGTGGTACGGCAAAAGTACGGATATCGACGATCGCAAGCGCGCCGAAGAATCGCTCCGCGACACCGAGACGCGCTTCCGCGCCTTTGTCGATCACGCTACCGACGCCTTCTTTGTGCACGACAAGGAAGGACGGATCATTGAGGCGAACCGGCAAGCGTGCGAGAGCCTGGGGTACACCCGCGAAGAATTGATCGGAATGCATCCGCTTCAGTTTGACTTAGGTCTTGATCAAACGTCGAACGAATCGATCATCCAGCGCCTCCAAACCGGGGAAACCGTCTCCCTCGAAAGCATATTTCGCCGAAAAGACGGCAGCCTATTTCCGGTAGATGTTCGCATCCGCGGTTTCCGGGAACGCGGAGATTGGTACCACTTGTCTTTGGCGCGCAACATCACCGAACGCAAGCGGGCCGAAGAAGAGCACTTGAGGCTGCGCGAGCTCGAGGTTGAACTTGCTCATATCAATCGCCTAAGCATGATGGGCGAACTGGCCACCTCCATCGCGCACGAAGTCAATCAGCCTCTCACCGGCATCGTTAGCAACGGCAGCGCCTGCTTGCGGCTCTTGGACGGCAATACGCCCGACCTGGAGGAAGCGCGGGAGGCTGTCCGCGATATCGTTCGCGACGGAAAGCGAGCCGGGGACGTGATCGCCCGCATTCGCGCGCTGACAAAAAGAACTCCGCCGCCGCGAGAAACTTTCGATCTCAATCAAACCATCCAGGACGTCCTGGCCATCGTTAGCGACGAAGCGAGGCGAACCAACCTCGTTATCCATACGCGGTTTGCGGACGATCTTGCGCCTATTACAGGCGATCGCGTTCAATTGCAGCAGGTGCTTCTAAACCTGATCATGAATGCCATCGAAGCGATGAGCGGCGTAAATAACAGGGTGCGGCAAATCATCATCACCACGCGGAACGTTGACCCCGGCCAAGTGCAGGTAACCGTCGAGGACTCGGGCACAGGTCTCGACCCGAGCATTCTGCCCAGGATCTTCGACGCGTTCTACACCACGAAATCCGGCGGCATGGGCATGGGACTCTCCATCAGCCGTTCGATCATTGAGCACCACGGCGGCCGCTTATGGGCTACGAGCAACGATGGCCCAGGAACGAGCTTCCACTTTACGCTTCCGAAATACCAGGCCGAAGCAGAAAATGTGGGGGCCGCTGCGCTGCGACATGCTTAGTCGGCTGCGATGCTGTGCCGCGGCGGCGTGCGTTTTTCAGCTTGCTTCCGCTCTGCATGCGGAACGAGCTCCCGAGCTCGGCGCCGGCCGACGAGCCGCTGCCGCGGCGATGAACCTCCAAGGAGCCTCGGTGCTCGTCACCGGGGGGACGCGCGGGATCGGCCGTGCGATCGCGCTCCGGCTCGTGGCCGATGGAGCCTCACGCGCAGTGCTCGGCTACATGCGCAACGACACGGCGGCCGACGAGGCGGCGGCGCTCATCCAGGAGGCGGGAGCCGAGGCGGTGCTCGTCCGTGGGAACGTCGCCGACGCTCGGGTCGTCGAGGAGCTTGCCGCCGGGGGGCCGTACCGGGTCGTCGTCCACAACGCGGCCACCGGCGTGATCCGGCCGGCGCTCGAGACCGAGGACAAGCACTGGGACTGGACGATGGCCGCCAACGCACGCGCCTTGCTCTCCGTCGCGCGCGCAACAGCGCCGACGATGGAGGAAGGCGGCGCGATCCTCGCGATCTCGAGCCTAGGCTCGCAGCGCGTCCTGCCGAACTACGTCCTCGTCGGCACGTCGAAGGCGGCGCTCGAGTCGGTCGTCCGCTATCTCGCCGTCGACCTGGCGCCGCGCGGGATCCGCGTCAACTGCGTCTCGGCCGGCGTCGTCGACACCGAGGCGCTCGACTGGTTCCCGAACAAGGAGCAGATGCTCGCCTCGGTGAAGCGGACTCCGGCGGGGCGTCTCGTCGAGCCGAAGGATGTCGCGGCGGCCGTCTCGTTCCTCTGCTCGCCCGACGCCGCGATGATCTGCGGCCAGACGCTCGTCGTGGACGGCGGCTACTCGCTCGGGGCGTAGGCCGCGGATGGAGCCGACCGAGGAGAACATCCGCGCGTTCGAAGCGGCGCACCGCGCCCGGGCAGAGCCCGCTGAGCTCCCGCCGATCGTGCAGCGCACGCTCGGCGACCTGAAGGGCAAGCGTGTCCTGCATCTCCATTGCGGAACGGGCGAGGCGACCGCCGCACTCGCGGAGCTCGGCGCCGTCGCGACCGGAGTGGATGCGCGCCCGGGCGCGCTCGAGACGGCGCGCGGGCGCTGGCCCAAGATCCTCTGGGTGGACGGCAATCCGCAGTCGCTGCCGCGCCAGCTGCGACGCGGGCGGTTCGACCTCGTCTACTCCGGTGAGGGTGTTCTCGGCCACCTCGACGACCTCGCAGGCTGGGCAGCCGGGATCGCGGCGGCGTTGCGCGAGCAAGGCGAGCTGCTCGTCTTCGACGACCACCCCGTCGCGGACTGCGTCGACGACTTTCTCCGCTGGCGCCACGACTATTTCCGCGATCCCGACGATCCCGACCGGCTGTGGCGCATCGGCCAGGTCGTGAGCACGCTCGTGCGCGCCGGGATGCGCCTCGAAGCGCTCGAGGAGTACCCGGGCGGCACCGCAGGGCGCCGCCACGACCGCCGGATTCCGGCGACGTTCCTCCTCTACGCGCGCCGCGCCTGACCGAGCTTCTCGAAGGCCTCGTCGAGCTCGGCGTCGGTGATCGTGAGCGGCGGGGTCGCCTGGATCAGGGAGCCGTCGAGACCGGCCGGGATCACGAGGACTCCAGATTCGAGAGCCGCGTCGGCGTCCCCTTCGCGCGCGCGCAGCAGCCCGCTGCCTTGCCAGCCCGCCCGCTCGAACCGCTCACCCGCCTCACGCACGTGATCGAGCAGCTTCGGCACCTCTTTCAGCACCACGAGACCCGCCGCGCAGGCGAGCGGGTTCCCGACGTGCGTGTGCGTGTAGACGTCCTCGGGCCCGAGCTGCCAGACGTCCTCGAGGCCGGCGCGGTAGAAGAGCGCAGCCGACAGCGGTAGGCCGCCGCCGAGCGCCTTGCCGACACAGAGCACGTCCGCGATCTCCTCGCCGGGCCACATCTCGCCGATCCGGCCGAGACCCGCGAAGATCGAATCGACGACGAGCAGCGCTCCGGTGTCGTCGCACCGCTCACGCAGCGTCTCGAGGAAGCCATCCGGCGGCACACGCGATCCCGCTCTCCCCTGCACCGGCTCCACGATCACGCAGCCTGTGTCCTCGGGCAGCGGGCCGGGATCTTCGCCGTACGCGTACCGGTGGACGGGACCCGGGAGCCACGCCGCGAAGGGCTCGCGGAACCGCTCGAAGCCCGACGCCGCCACCGCGAGGAGCCCGGTGCCGTGGTAGGCGCCGTCGAACGCGACGATGCCCGGCCGTCCGGTCGCGAGCAGGGCAGTGCGGAGCGCGACCTCGACCGCGTCCTCCCCGGTGACACCGAGCCTCGCCGGCCGCGGTAGCGCCTCGCGGAAGCGCACCGTCACCTCGGCGTCGGCGAGGTCACCGAGCGCGTGAACGACTTCCTGTTCGCGCCAGGCCTCGAGGATGCGCGGGTTGCGGTGGCCGAGTGCCGCAACGCCGAAGCCTCCCGTCAGGTCGAGCAGCTCGCGCCCGTCGGAGAGCGTGACCCGGCAACCCTCGGCCCGTGCCCAGATCACGACGCGCCGAGACGGAGGACGCGGCCGGCCGTCGCCTTCGCAATTGTCGCGGCCATCGCCGGATTCTCCTGCAGCCGCCGCAGCGAATAGCCGTACCAGTGCTCGCCGAAGGGGACGTAGACCCGCAGCCGGTGCCCCTCTGCCACCAGCTCGTCGCGCCGCACCTCGCGCACGCCGAGGAGCATCTGGAACTCGTACTCGAGCGGCTCGAGTCCCCGCCGCGAGATCCGTGCGAGCGACTCCCCGATCAGCCACTCATCGTGGGTCGCGACGCCGACGTAGCAGCCGGCGTCGAGGAGCGTGTCGAGGGAACGGACGAAATTCGCGCGCACCGCTTCGTAGTCGGTAAACGCGATCGTCCCCGGCTCGAGGTAGATGCCCTTGCAGAGCCGAACGCTTGGCCGCAGATCGGCCAGAGCGTGGACATCTTCGAGCGTGCGTCGCAGCCGCGCCTGCAAAACCACGCCGAGGTTCTCGTGCCCGTCCTCGCGGAGCTCGCGGTAGAGCCGAAGCGTGTCGTCCGTCGTCGACGAGTCCTCCATGTCGATCCGCACGAAGTTTCCGTAGCCGGCCGCGGTGCGAACGACCTCGAGGAGGTTCTCGCGGCACAGGTCATACGAGAGCTCGAGCCCGAGCGCGGTGAGCTTGACGCTGACGTTCGAGTCGAGGTCGGCCTCGTCGATCGCCGCGAAGACGTCGTCGTACGCCTGGGCGATCGCCCGCGTCTCGTCCTCGTGCGTGATCTCCTCGCCGAGCACGTCGACGGTGGCCATCTTCCCGCCGTCGTTCAGCCCGAGTACACACTCGACCGCCTCCTCGAGCGTCGCGCCGGCGATGTATCGCGACGAGAAGAGCTGCACCACCGGCTTCGGCACCGCCGGCAGAAGGCGGACGAGGGCGGAGTCCAGCAGCGACACGGGCGCGGCGATTCTACGCGGCAGGGGTTGTCGAACCGCGCTACCGGGAGTACGGTCAAAGAGACCACTGCGGCGCCAGAACAATCAGGGGAGGCGTGACGATGCAGTGGATCGAGGAGGCCGACGCGGTGTTCCGCGGCGGCGGAGTGAAGGGGCTGGGACTGGCGGGCGCGCTCTGCGGGTTCGCCGAGCATCCGACCAAGCCCATCCATCAGTGGAAGGACGTCGCAGGGGCGAGCGCCGGAGCGATCATCGCCTGCTACCTCGCGACAGGGCATGACGCCGTCGAGATGCTCGAGCTCATGCAGAAGACGAGCTTCGCCCAGTTCGCGGATTTCCCGGGCCACAACAAGCAGCTCGGCTTCGGGCGGCTGGTGATCGGACACGGAATGGCGCCCGGCAATGCGTTCGAGCGCTGGTTCGACGACGTCCTCGGCGGCGCGACCTTCTCCGGCGTCCGCAAGCAGCCCACAAACGGTCAGCAGCAGACCGACGACTGGTGGCTGAAGCTGATCGCGGTGGACGTGACCAGCGGACGGCTACTCGTCCTACCAGGCGACCTGCAGGACTACAGGGATCCGAGCACGGGCAGGCAGATCGATCCCGACGACTTCAAGATCTCGCGCGCAGCGCGGATGAGCATGTCGATCCCGTACTTCTTCGATCCTGTCCGGCTGCAGGACGCGCAGGGGCAGACGTGCTTCATCGTCGACGGCGGGACGCTGTCGAACTTCCCGGTCTGGCTCTGGGACGTCGACCCCAAGGTGGCGGGGCACCCTCCGACTCGCCCGACCTTCGGCTTCACGCTCGAAGGCGGCAAGGGCTTCGGAGGCCCGGGTGCCCTCGGGAAGGTCGCGCCGTGGGAGCTCCGCTTCGCGTTCGAGATCTTCCACACGGCCGAATCGGCGTGGGACAAGCGCTTCGTCTCCAACTCGACGCGCGTGCGCACGCTTGCCGTCGACGCCGGAGACGTCGCCACCACCGAGTTCAACCTCTCGCAGGAGAAGCAGGAGATGCTCATCCACAACGGGCGGGAGGCGGCGACGACGTTCCTCGACGCCTTCTCGCTCGAGGACTACCAGAACACGTACCACGCGGGCCTGGCACAGAGCCCGACGGGGGTGACGAGCTAGCTCTCGCGCATGAACCCCTGGCGCGCGGCGCTGACGAGCGCCACGGCCTCGGGGAAGAGGACGCGCATGGCGTCGCGGAGCGCGATCGCCTGCTCGTCCACGCCGCCCTGCGGCTGAATCTGCTGCAGGGCCGCCGAGGTCAGCTCGACCGCGGTGTTGAGCGTGAGCGTTGCGAACTGCTCCCGCTGAGCTTCCTGGACGCTCTCAGCCTGCTGCTCGGCGAATTCGCGCAGTCCGCGCATGATCTCGTCGGGGTCGCCCCCGAATGGGAATCCGAAGCCTCCACCTTCCATGCGGATCAGGTTAGCGACACCACCGCTCCGTGCCGCTCACTCCAGTGGGATCTTGTAGTTGCCCTCGACATCGGCCGCGAGCTCCTCGACGGAGCCGACCGCAGCCTGCATCGCAGCCGCAAAGGGAGACGCGCCACTCTCGCCGAGCGCCTGCTCGAGCCTCCGAGACGCTGAGCCCAGCGCATCGAGGTACGCGCCGCTTGCAATGCGGGGTTCCGGCCGCAGCGTGTCGGCAAGTGCCGCAGCCGCGGACTGAGCTTCCTCGATCCCGGCCGGATTGTCCGTCTCCCGCAGCTCGGCAAGCCTGGCCTGGAGCTCCGCGAGGTGGCCGCCGCCGGCGGACTCCTCTGCCACCTCGCAGAGCGCAGCGAGCGACGCCGCCTCGCGTACCAGTCGCCTCTCGGTCACGGCCTGCGCGTCGGCGCCGAAGGCGAGCCAGCTGCGACCCTCCGCCGACTCGAATGCGCAGAGATAGATGCGCCTGCCGAGGGTCTCGGTCACGAGCACGCCGGCCAGGTCCTCCCCGGGTTCCGCGAAGGCGGCCGCCGCGCTCGCGATGTGCTCGACGTCCTCGCTGAGGCTCATGCGGCCAGAATAGGCCTGTGGAGGCCTCTGCACGCACGCGTCATGCACGCGAGTTGTTCGCGCCACTCGGCCCAACGTACGACCGTTACGCCCGCCTGCTCTCCTTCGGCCAGGACCCGCGCTGGCGCTCCTTCCTCGTCTCGCGGATCCCGCCCGACGCACAACGCGTGCTCGACGTCGCCAGCGGGACGGCGGCCGTGGCAATCGAGCTCGCGCACGCGAACCCCGCTCGGACTGTGCTCGGAATCGACCAGAGCCCGGAGATGCTCGCGGCCGGACGCGACCGGGTCGCACGCGCAGGCCTGGGCGACAGGATCGAGCTACGCCAAGGCCGAGCCGAGGATCTGCCGTTCGCAGATGCAGAGTTCGACGCTCTCACCTTCACCTACCTGCTGCGTTACGTCGACGACGTGCCGGCGACTTTGCGCGAACTGGTCCGAGTCGTCCGGCCCGGTGGGACTGTGGCGATGCTCGAGTTCGGACTTCCGCGCGGAGCGTGGCGCCCGCTCTGGGAGCTATACCTGCGACTCGGGCTGCCGGCTGCTGGGGCCGTCGTCTCGCCCAGCTGGGGCGGCGTCGGCCGCTTCCTCGGACCGAGCATCCGCGGCTTCTGGCGCGACTGGCCGGAGCCGCGCCTGCTCGATGGGTGGCGCGAGTCCGGTCTCGCCGAGGTCGCGGCCCAGCGGCTCAGCCTCGGCGGCGGCATCGTGGTCTGGGGGACACGCGCGTGACGGCCGCGCGGCCGCGGCCGGCGTTCTACGCGCTCCGGTCGGGCGGCTGGCGCGACTACATCACGCTCCTGCATCCGCCGTACACGCTCTGGCACCTCTCGTACGTGGCGGTGGGAGCCGCCCTCGTACCGCACATGGACTGGCCGCTGCTCGGGTGGACTGCGCTCGCGTTCGCGCTCGCGATGGGCGTCGGCGCCCACGCTCTCGACGAGCTGCGCGGCAGGCCGCTCCAGACACGAATCTCGCCGCAGGTGCTCGTCGCTCTCGCGGTGGTCTCCATCTCCGCCGCCGCGGCTATCGGCATAGCGGTGGCGATCTCGCGCACGCTCTGGCTGCTCGTCTTCGTGGCGGTCGGCGCGTTCCTCGTCGCCGCCTACAACCTCGAGCTCTTTGACGGAAGGTTCCACGGTGGGCTCTGGTTCCCCGCGGCCTGGGGCGCCTTCCCTGTATTGACCGCGTACTTCGCGTCGGCTGAGACGCTGCGCGTTGCGGCCTTCGCCGGGGCGGCTTACGCCTTCGCCACGAGCTGGGTGCAGCGGAAGCTCTCGACACCGGTCCGCCTCGTGCGCCGTCGCGTGGTCGCCGTTGACGGCGAGATCCACCTCGACGATGGAACGATCCTGCCGGTCGACGCCGACGCGCTCGCTGCCGCCCCAGAGGCGGCGCTGAAGGCGCTCGCCGCCGCTTCGGTGCTGATTGCCGTTGCGCTGCTTCTCTTCCGCGCGGGATAGCGATCTACGCCCGATAGCTATCTACACTGGGCCGCGTGGCGCTGACGACGATCTGCGACCTCATCTTCGCGGCGGGCGTCGTGCTCGCCGCGCTGGCGCTCGCCGGTGCCGCGCTGCACCGCGGTCGCACATCCGTCCTCGTCGCCATCACCACCGTCGAGGCGGCCGCGGCCGTCGGTGTCTGGGTCGCATACGCGCTGCGCCACGACCGGTCGCTGGCCATAGCTGCGGCGGGACTGACGGTCTGCACACTCGCCGCCGGAGCTGCCGTTCTCCTGCGCCGTGCGTTGAAGCGCGTCGGCGCGATGGACGCGCGGCTCGCCGAGACTCAGGCAGATCTCCTCGCCTCGGTCGAGCTCGAGAAGACCACCGCCGCGAAGGAACTCGAGCTGACGCTGGCGCGCGCCCGCGCCGACTCTCGCTCGCTGCTGGAGGAACAGGAGCGGCAGATCGCGGAGGAGCGGCGGTCGCTCGTGGCGGAGTGGGAGCGCGAAGCTACGGCGGCGCTCGCGGAGAAGCTGAACCAGGTGCAGGCTTTGATCGAGCAACGGCTCGGGGGCTGGTCTCAGGATCTCGATCGGATCGCCGAGGCGACGAAGACGCGGATCGTCGAGCTCGAGCAGCGGCAGCAGCAGCTGCTGCGGGAGATCGAGCTGCGTCTCACGGCCGACGCCGAGCGCCTGTCGGCCGAGAGCGAGGAACAGCGCGCGGGAGTGGCGAGGCTCCGCACGGAGCTCAACCGCACGCTCGACGATGCCCTCGGCCTGGTGCGCAGCGAGCTCGAAACGCATGCCGCCGATCGCCGCCGGGCTCTCCACGAGCTCGAGGAGCGGATGAGCCGCCGCGAGCGCGAGCTGACCGAGCAGGCACAACGCGAAGAGGTCGACGCGGTGCAGCGTGTGCGCGCAGGCTTCGAGGACGTCTCACGCCGGCAGATCGAGCAACTCGAGCGCGCCGTCGACCGCGCGGTGGCCTCCCATGCCGACGAGGCCGCCCAGAGATTCGCGCAGCTCGTCAAGACGTCGCGCGAGGACGCCGCGAAGCGACTCGCCCGCGAGCTCGACCGCGCCGTGACGAGCTTCTCCCGGGAAGCCGAGACCGTGCTCGCCGAACGACTGGCACACGTCGGAGACGCAGGCGCACAACGACTCGAGCACCGAGTCTCGAACGTGGGCAAGGAGCTCGAGCGACGCCACGAGGAACTCGTCGCCGCGCAGGACCTGCGGGTCAGCGAGCTCGAGAGCGAGTTGCGGCACCGGATGGACGAACTCCGCGCGGATATCGAGGCAGAGCGGGGCGTGCTCGAAGCGCGCTTGCAGGAGCTGACGCGCCGGTTTGCGTCGACTGCAGCCGTCCGCGGTTCCTGAAGTCCTTACAAAAAGTTCGCCTAACAAGGCGCAGGAGGGTTCGTCGAAAGCACCACGAACCTGGTGTGGCCATGAGCGAGACGACGACAACCCCCATCCTCGAACCGCTCTTCGACGAGCGCTCGAAAGTGGAGAGCTGGCGCCTCCACATCCTGATCGAGGCCGGGTATCCGCTGTCGCTCGCCGAACGGCTCGCGGTGAGCGAAGCCGACCTCCATCTCGCCTGCGAGATGCTGAGCCGCGGCTGCACGCCCGAGACCGCGGCCGAGATCCTTCTCTGACAGTCGCGCGACTACGCTGCGGCCGTGGCCAAGGTCGAGGCGCTGCCGTACGACGATCGCACCGTCTACTCCGTCGCCGCGTTCAACCGCGGGGTCGGTCAGTGGCTCTCGCGCCTCCCCACCGTTTGGGTCGAGGGCGAGGTGACGGAGCTCCGCCGGCACGAGCGGTGGGCGACCGTCTTCTTCACGCTGAAGGATCCGACCGACGGCTCGTGCGTGGGCGTCGCCATGGCGCGAGGGAGATTCGACGCGCTGCGGCTCGACCTCGAGGACGGCGAGCGGGTGCATGTCTTCGGCCGGCCGGAGCTGTACGAGCAGCGCGGTGAGTTCAAGCTCCGCGCACTCAGCATCGAGCGCTTCGGCCTCGGGGCCCACCTCGCCTCGCTCGAGCGGCTGAAGGCGACACTGGCGGCCGAGGGGCTCTTCTCCGACGCCCGCAAGCGGCCGCTCCCGTTCCTGCCGCGCCGCATCGGCGTCGTGACCGGGAACGACGCTGCTGCAAAGCGCGACGTGGTGACGACGATCCGCTCCCGCTTCCCGCCGGCCTCGGTGCTCGTCGCAGAAACGTACGTCCAGGGGCCGCGCGCGGCGGCCGAGATCGTGGCTGCGCTCGGCGCTCTCTGCGAGCACGAGGACGTCGACGTCGTCGTCCTGACACGCGGCGGCGGCAGCTTCGAGGATCTCCTCCCCTTCAGCGACGAGCGCGTCGTGCGCGCAGTCGCCGGTTGCCGCGTCCCGGTCGTCTCCGCCGTCGGCCACGAGCAGGACACGCCGCTCTGTGACCTCGCGGCAGACGTCCGCGCTTCGACCCCGACAGCGGCGGGAAAGCTCGTCGTGCCGGAGCTGACTGAATTGCGCGACTACCTCGACCGGGCCCGCGGTGCGCTCGCGCGCAGCGTCCGCCGTTCGCTCGCACAGGACCGGCAGCGACTCACGCACTCCGTCGAGCGGCTCCGAGCCCGACCGCTGATCGCTCTCGAGCGAGAGAGGCAGCGGCTGGAGCGCACGCGAGAACGGCTGCGGCTGGCGCCGGCGCTGACGGTCGAGCGGAAGCGGGCGGTGCTCGAGAAGAGTGCGGGGAAGCTCGTCGCGTTGTCACCCGTGCAAACACTCGAGCGAGGGTACGCGATCGTCCGGACAGACTCGGGTGCCGTCCTCGCCTCGGCCTCGAACGTCGCCACCGGCGCACACGTGGACGTCACGCTCGCCGACGGCGGCTTCGGCGCGCGAGTCGAAGAGGTGACGCCGTGACCGAGGCCGCGGAGCAGACCTTCGAACAGGCCCAGGCCGAGCTCGAGCAGATCGTCGAGCGGCTCGAGCGCGGGCAGGCGCCTCTCGACGAGGCGCTGAAGCTGTGGGAACGGGGCGAGGAGCTCTACGCCTTCTGCAAGGCGAAGCTCGACGCCGCCGACGGCCGGGTCGAGGAGCTGGCCCGGCGGGCCGAGCAGTCGCGGCCCGAGAGCACCGGCTAGCGCGCGACGGCTCGCTCGGCCGGCTGGTCAGGTGTTCCTAGGCTGTTTCCTGGTGGGATCCTCTAGAGTCG
>JGI12186J15620_100169_pt1 | contig 29002 bp, 18 predicted proteins | sample FosCloommunities_FD_15620 | JGI IMG/M metagenome (IMG submission 15620) | reverse complement strand
CCGGGTCCCAGACCCACCAGCCGCCCCAGCCCAGTTCGTAATAGGCCCAGTACGAGCCCATCGCGATGCCGAGCGTGAGGAATATCCAGGCCATCAGCGTCCACGGACGCACCCAGCGCGCCCAGGCCGCATCGATCCGGCCCTCGAGCAGGGCCGCGATCGCAAACGAGAACGAAATCGAGAAGCCGACATAGCCGAGATAGAGCATCGGCGGATGCACGGCGAGGCCAATGTCCTGCAGCACCGGATTGAGGTCGCGCCCCTCGATCGGCGGGGTGGCGATGCGCAGGAACGGATTCGAGGTAGCGAGGATGAAGAGATAGAAGGCGCCGGCGATCCAGGCCTGCACGGAAAGCACGCGGGCACGCAGCGACAGCGGCAGATTGTTGCCGAAGGCCGCGACGAGGCCGCCGAACAGCGCGAGGATCAGCACCCAGAGCAGCATCGAGCCCTCGTGATTGCCCCAGACGCCGGTGATTTTGTAGACCAGCGGCTTCAGCGAATGCGAGTTCTCGAACACGTTGGCCACGGAGAAGTCCGAGGTGACGTGCAATGTCACGAGCGCCGCGAAGGATGCAGCAACGAACAGGAATTGTGCGAGCGCCGTCGAGCGCGCGACATTCATCAGTGCGACATCGCCCCACCGCGCGCCGACGAGCGGCACGCAGGATTGGATCAGCGCCAGCCCAAGCGCCAGCACCAGGGCATAATGTCCGGCTTCGGCGATCACTCAGGAGCCTCCATGCGCGCAGCTCGCGCCCTTGATGTTCTGGGCGGGCTTCTGGTCGTAATCGTCTTTCCAGTGGCCCTGTTTCTTCAGGGCGTCGGCGACGTCCTTGGGCATGTAGGTCTCGTCGTGCTTGGCGAGCACAGTGTCGGCCCTGAAGGTTCCGGACGCATCCAGCGCGCCCTCGGCGACGACGCCCTGCCCTTCGCGGAACAGGTCCGGCAGGATGCCCTTGTAGGTGACCGGTAGCCTCGCGCTGCCGTCCGCGACCTCGAAGGACGCCTGGCTGCCGCCGCAGACCAGTGAGCCCGGCTGCACCAGGCCACCCAACCTGAAGCGTTTGCCCGGCGCGATCTTCTGCTCCGCTGCCATCGACGGCGTCGAGAAGAACACGATGGAGTCGCGAAGCGCATAGAGCACGAGCCCCGCCGCGAAGGCGAGCACCGCGAGCGCGCATCCGATCATGGTGAGACGGCGCTGCTTGCGCGTCATGGCGTCTTCCCGGGCTTATGCATTCCGCTCATCCATCGAGCCCCAGAGTCTTCAGGCCCTCGTTCAACTGCTTGAGCCGCTCGGCGTCCTTGGCGACGGCCTCGCGCGCGTCGGTCTGGGCGCCCTTCGCCTTCTCGCGATCGCCCATCACAAGATAGGCGCGCACCAGGCGAAGCCAACCGTCGACATCGTCGCCGTTCTGCTTCAACCGCGTCGCAAGACGCTCGACCATGCCGCGGATCATGGCGTCGCGGTCGCCCGCGTTCATGTCCTTTGCCGCCGCCATGGTCTGTTCCGAAAGCGCGGGTGCTGCGGGCGCCCCGACCCGCACCAAAGCGGCCTGCACCAGCGGACGCCACGGCGCATCCGGTGGCGCCTTCTCCAGCATCGCACGCCAGATTTTGGCGGCCTCGTCTTTCTTGCCATCCTGCTCGGCGGCGAGGCCGAGGAAGTAGCTCGCCTTGGCCTCACCGGGATCGAGCGCCAGCGCGCGGTCGAACTCCCCCCTCGCCTCCGCGGTGACGACGCCGCCTGCGGCGGCTGCGATGGCCTCGCCGAGATCGGCGTGGCGCGGCCCGCTCTCGCCGTTATAGGTGATCGAATTGCGGAAGGCGCGGATTGCATCGTCATATCGGCCGAGGCGCAGCAACACCGGCGCCAGCACGTTCCAGCCGCGACCATCGGCCGGATTCTTCTCCAGATGCGCCTCGACCTGCGCCACCAGATTTTCCAGCGGCTGGCTCGCGTCCGCCGTGCGGGCGCGCTCTGCCAGTGGAAAATCGGGAAGCCGTGGCGATCCGAGCGGCAGGTAGACGGCGAGCGCGACCAGCGGCAGTCCCACCAGCGCCAGCACGGCCGCGCTGCGGCGCCAGGTCGTGCTCGACCGTGTGGGCGGATCGCGCGTTTGGTCGGCGGCGGCAAGCAGTCGGCGGCCGATCTCGACCCGCCCAGCCGCGGCCTCTTGCGGCCCAATCAGGCCGGATGCGAGATCACGGTCGATCTCGGCCAACTGGTCACGATAGACCGACGCCTCGTTGCCGCCGGCCTGCGCCCGGTTTTGCACGCCGAGCGGCAGCAACACGGCGAATATCGCGGCTGCCGTCATCAGCGCGAACACGAACCACAAATTCATCGAGGCAACTTCCTGCGCAGCCTCCGGAGCGCGATGGCGCGCTCCGGACTGTTAGTCGAGCATGATCTTACCGGAAAACCGGTCTCCACTTTCCCGGATCATTCTCCCAAAACGCCGGTCTACACCACGCTTGCCGAGCGCGGCAATTGACAAATGTCAAATCCCCGGCATTGGGCAGAGCACGGGAAACACCCGATTTAACAATCGGTTATGTGGCGACCGGTTTCCGGCAACGGCTCGCCGCTGGCCTTGTCGACCAGCACGACCTTCGCCCGATCATCAGATTGCGCTTCTAGCGGATTAGCCGGCGCGCGACGGCTTGCGCGGCTCGCCGACCAGCGCGTTGTCGACGGCGCGGCTCATGAGCGAGGCGTATTCGCGGCCGAACAGGGCCTCGCAGAAGCGGATCGCGGCATCGGCCTGCAGCTGCCGGTAGGCCCGCGCCCGGTGGTCGCCGGCGCGCAGCGACTGCACCAGCGCTTCGGTCGCCTTCTCGACATATTGCTGCAGCTCGGAATAGGTCCGCAGCGTGACCTCGTTGATGGCAAGCTCGCTCGCATAGGTGCGGCAGACGGCTACGAAGTCGATCAGCGCCGCCGCGTCGTCGACCTCGGTGCCGTCGATCCTGGCGCCGGCCAGGATGTCCTTGTCGGTGCGCTGACGCAGGATGCGCCGCACCCGTCCCGGCACGCTGTCGATCTCCGACTGCAGGGTGTTGGAAATCTCGGCCCGGATCGAGGCGAGTTGCCGGCCCCAGGTCGAATCCTGGCGCAGGTCGAGCTCGGTGCGCAGGCCCCGCACGCCGTCATGCAGCGCCTTGAGATTGTCGGCGACATTGGCGAACTGGCCGCGCTTGATATCGGTGCGCAGCGCAACAGCAAGGCAGAACAGATCGTGCAGCGCGATGGTCACGGCCATGCCGTAGGGTGTCGCCGCGACGCGGACTTCGTCATCGGACGCCGCGATCCGGATCGCGATGCGGATGATCTGCCAAGGTGCCGTCAGCCGCTGCATCAGGAGCGACAGTGCGAAGGGCAACAGCTGCGCCGTCTGCAGCGTCGGCACGTTCAGCGCCTCGACGGCGGATTCGATGTGCGAATCCGCAAAGGCGCGCATCGACATCGGCAACCGGCCCGAAAGCCCGTCCAGCGCCTCGCGCCCCTGCAGCACCGCTCCGATCGGCAGCAGGTCCTCGATCACATTGGGCGCGCCGACCCGCGCCAGCGCGCGCTGCTTGTCGCCGCCCGAGGGCGAGGTGATCTGGAAGATGGCGTCGGAAACCGCTAGCTGCAGCTTGCGGAGCGAGGCTTGCGGCGGCTGGCCTTCGCGCGCCGCCAGCACTTTCTCGAATTCGAGGATCTGATCGGATGCTCCCTCGCGGATCAGCCATTGCCATATCGGCGTCAACGAGGTGCAGCGGATCTGCCCCGGCCGCATCGGCGCGTTGCCGTCGACCAGAAACGGCTCGAGCGGCTGGAACAGGAACCGCGCGATATCCTCGGTGCGCGGCGGTGGCGGCGGTGCCTCGTCCTCGGTCTTGCGCGCGACCTTGCGCAACTGCTCGAGCACGATGGTGGCCACCGCCGTATCCTGGCCGCGCTCGATGGCGCGCTCGAACTCCCGCATCAGCAACGCCTGCGATTGCGGCGGAAGCTGCCCGAGATAGTCCCTCAGCCGCTCGATCGATGTCTGGCTCATGCGCCCGATGATGCAGATTGTGCGCGGACGGCGAAATGCCCCACCGGGTACCTTAGGGGTACCGACGTTAAGAAGTCCTTTAGTAATCGTGACTCCGTGAAGGTGGTTGAGGACCCTTAAACCCCGGGGAGCAAAAGCTCCGCGCGCAACCCGCCGATCGGCGCGTTTCCTAACGAAAGGTTGCCGCCGTAAAGCGCGGCGAGATCGATCACGATCGACAATCCGAGGCCGGATCCGGGTTTGGACTCGTCCAGTCTCTGGCCGCGGCGCGACACTTGGGCGCGCTCGGCGGCGGACAGGCCGCGCCCGTCATCGTCGACGATGATCCGCAGCCGCGGTCCGGCGCCGGGCTCCGGCGGCCGCTCCGCCTGCACCTCGATGAACACCCGCGAGGCCGCCCATTTGCAGGCATTGTCGACGAGGTTGCCGGCCATCTCCTCCAGATCCTGGCGTTCGCCGCGGAACTTCGCATTCGTATCCGCCTGCACCTCGATGACGATGCCGCGGTCGCGGTGAATCTTCTCCATGGTCCGCTGCAGCCCCTCGATCGCCGGCGCGACCTCGGTGACGGTGCCGACGATGCTGACGCGGGCGGCAATGCGCGCGCGCTCCAGATGATGCGCCACCTGGTCGCGCATGACGTCCGCCTGCTCCAGCACCTTGTGTGCGAACGGATCGGCGTCATGCGCGTTCGCCTCATTGACGATCACCGACAGCGGCGTCTTGATCGCATGGGCGAGATTGCCGACATGGGTGCGCGCGCGCTCGACGATCTCGCGATTGGCGTCGATCAGCGCATTGGTCTCGCGCGCGAGCGGCGCGATCTCGACGGGAAATTCGCCTTCCAGCCGCTCGGCCTGGCCGGAGCGGATATCGGCAATCGTCTGCGAGATTCGATTCAGCGGCGCGAGGCCGAAACGGACCTGGAAGATCGTGGTGAGCAGCAGCACAATGCCGAGCGACGTCAGGGTGCCGCCGAGATAATAGTCGAAGCTGCGCGTCTCGTCGGAAATCTCCGATGCATCGCCAGCGACGCTGACCAGGAACTTGCCGTCAGTGCCGAGATCGACCGGCCGTTCTACCATGCGCAGGGTCTGCCCTTCTGGACCGTCGACATAGGCAATGCGGATACCGGCCGCGGACAATTCGACGCCGCGCTCGTCGAGCTTGGGCAGCTTCTTGTCCCATAGCGAGCGCGAGGCGCGCACGTCGGGCTTGTCAGAATCGGTGCGGGTGATCTGCCAGTACCAGCCGGACAATGGCAATTCGAACAACGGCTCGCCGAGCGACTGGAACTGACGGTCCGGCGGCTCGTCGGGGGTTGCGACCTCGGCGATCAGGGTGCGCAGATAGAGATTGAGTCTCCGATCGAAGGCGCGCTCGGTCGCGTTCTTGTAGACCGAGGACAGCACGAAGCCGGTGATGGTCAGGATCACCACCACCCAGGAGGTCGCAGAGACAAACAGCCGGGTGGCAAGCGAGTTGCGGCGCATAGCGCCTAATTAAGCACCGCTCGGTGGCGGCGTCAGCAAATATCCAAGGCCGCGGACGGTTTGGATGATGTCCACATCGAGCTTCTTGCGGATGCGGCCGACAAACACTTCGATCGTATTTGAGTCGCGGTCAAAATCCTGGTCGTAGAGATGTTCGACGAGCTCGGTGCGTGACACCACGCGGCCGGTGTGGTGCATCAGATATTGCAGCAGGCGATATTCGTGAGAGGTCATCTTGACGGGATTGCCGGCGACCGTGACGCGGTTGGTGCGCGTGTCGAGCGTGACGGGGCCGCAGGAGAGTTCCGACTGGGCATGGCCGGCGGAGCGGCGCAGCAGCGCGCGAATCCGCGCCAGCACCTCTTCCAGATGAAAGGGCTTTGCGACATAGTCGTCGGCGCCGGCATCGAAACCCTGCACCTTGTCGCTCCAGCGGTCGCGCGCGGTCAGGATCAGGACCGGCATGGCGCGCTTGTTGCGGCGCCAGGCTTCCAGCACCGAGATGCCGTCCATCTTCGGCAGGCCGATGTCGAGCACAACGGCATCGTAGGGCTCACTGTCGCCGAGATAGTGCCCCTCTTCGCCGTCGAACGCACGATCGACAACATATCCGGCGTCGCTCAATGCAGTGGTGAGCTGGCGATTGAGATCCGGATCGTCCTCAACGACGAGCAAGCGCACGTTTGCCTCCAGAGCTGACCTGCACCAATTGCGCCATCAAGTTGATCCCGGCGGGCGTGAACCGCTCATGAACGGAACAAAAAATGCAATGTTACTTTTTCTTCATAATACGGCTCTTCGGAGCCTCGATTAGCTTATGACGCGCAAGGATGGCAACCCGTTCAACGCGGCCCGGATTTTAACCGACCCCTTCTGGATCAGCAGCCAAAACCGCTTCTTGGGCATGTCCATCTTCTCACGACCATCAAGCCTCGAGACGCCCGTTCGCCGGCTCCAGGCGACCGCAACACCTCCTGCGCTGTCCCTCATCCGTCAGGCACGGAAGAACACAAACCAGATGATGCCGAGGATCAGAACGGCGAGCCCGGTCGAGGCGGTCAGGAGCGCCAGTACCGACGGCCCGGGTTCGCCCTGGCGCGCCTCGGTGGACGTTTCCACAATGTGATCATGTTCTCTCGTTGCAGCCATGGTGACCTCATTCGCGGCTTGTCGCGCAATTCCGCGAGCCCTCCAGCTTCTGTACGGAACGGCAACGCCCTGCGCAGTGCGATGTTCCCGTTCTGCCCCTGTGCAATCGGCCCTGCGCTGCATCAATTCGGCCAATGTTGGCGAGCAACCGAACGGTTAACGCCGTTGGTAGATTCACATCGCCGGTTGCTTTGTGATCGGGTTCGTCGGTGTTATCCTCGAGCTTTGTCCTCGGTAGCGTTTCGGAGTTTCGTCATGGCCCCCCGCGCCAACTGGAAAGGCTTTCTGCGGCTCTCGCTCGTGACCTGCCCGGTTGCGCTCTACCCGGCCACCTCCGACACCGAGAAGGTCTCCTTCAACCAGATCAACAAGAAGACCGGACACCGCATCAAATACCTCAAGGTCGATGCCGACACCGGCGAGGAAGTTTCCAACGAGGACATCGTCAAGGGCTACAAGGTCGACAACGACACCTACATCGAGGTGACGAAGGAAGAGCTCGACGACGTCGCGTTGGAATCGACGCACACCATCGAGATCGATGAATTCGTGCCGAAGACGGAGATCGACAACCGCTATCTGATCCGCCCCTATTATCTCGTCCCCGACGGCAAGGTCGGCCATGACGCCTTCGCGGTCGTCCGCGAAACCATCCGCGCCATGAACAAGGTCGCGATCGGCCGCGTGGTTTTGACCAACCGCGAGCACATCATTGCACTGGAGCCGCTCGGCAAGGGCCTGATGGGCACCCTGCTCCGATACCCCTACGAGGTACGCAGTGAGACGGAATATTTCGAGGACGTCCAGGACGTCAAAATCACCAAGGACATGCTCGATCTCGCCAAACACATCGTTGAGCAGAAGTCGGGCGAGTTCGAGCCCGAACAGTTCGAGGATCACTACGAGACCGCACTGATCGATCTCATCAACAAGAAGCGCAACGGCATCAAGATCGCGCCCAAGGCCATGCCGAAGTCGAGCGGCAATGTCATCAACCTGATGGATGCGCTGAAAAAGAGCCTCGCCAACGAGAAGCAGGCGCCGGCGCCGGTCAAGGCCAAGGGCAAGAAAAAGCGGGCCGAGGGCCAGCGTGAAATGCTGCTGCCGATTGCAGGCTCCGGGACCGGCGCGAGCAAACGCGCCGCCAAGGAAGAGCTGAAGAAGGCCGCAAAGCCCGCGCGCGCCCCTGCCCGCGCCAAGAAGGCCGGATAGGACGCGGTTCACAAACCCGAACAGCCGCCACGAAGTCAGGCGCTTCCGCTCTCCCTCACACGAGCGGAGATGAATCGACTTGCCCCAAGCGTGCTAGCCAAGGGCGAGAAGCCGACACGCGGGATAGATCGCTTCTTGCCGTGCGCGTCGATGCCGCAATTGTGCAATGGACGTTTAGAAGCGACAATGCGGGCGGCAAATTCCGCGACACGCGGGCTGGTCGTCAGCAGCGCAACGTTTGCTTACAGGCGGCGGTATTTGCACGATTGTACGACGGGATTTGTTCAAGGAGACACTCGCGATGACTATCGTTCTCGTCCACGGAAATCCTGAAACAGAGGCGATCTGGGACGATCTCGTCCCACTTCTGAGCGACGAATACATTGTTCGTCTCTCTCCACCCGGATTTGGGTCAGCCATCCCTTCAGGATTTGACTGTTCTCTTGATGCTTATCGCGACTGGCTTGCGGGCGAACTCGGGAAGTTGGCGCAACCGATCGATCTCGTAGGGCATGACTGGGGCGGCGGACATGTCGTCCGCATCGCAATGGACTTTCCAAGTCTGATACGATCTTGGACGACCGATATTCTGGGCATATTGGACGCGGATTATGTCTGGCACGATCGAGCGCGGGTCTGGCAGACGCCAGAAATCGGCGAGCAAGCGATTGCGCAGATGGCAAGCATGTCGGTCGAGGCCCGAGCCCAACTGTACGAGAGCTTGGGCATAACCTCGGCGATCGCCCAGAAAGTGGTTGCTGGTGCGAACGAGGACTTGGGCAGAGCAATCCTTGCGATATACAGATCGGCCGCGCAGCCGGTGATGCGAGATCTTGGGACCGGTTTGCCACGGGCAGCAGCGAAACCCGGCCTGGCACTGATCGCGACGGAAGATTCCTATTGTGGAGGGGAGACGCTCGCGCGCCGTTCTGCCGAGCGCGCCAAGGCACAGGTGGCCGTGTTGAAAGGTGCGGGTCATTGGTGGATGTGCCAGCAGCCAAAACAAGGTGCTGAGGCGATCAACGCGTTCTTGGCAAACTTTAATTAGGTCGGACCACGTTCATTATCGCGCCAACACCGAACCTTGATGAATAGCGTGCCGCACATCAGATGTGGGCTTGATCGCCTGCGGGCGATCAGCGATGGTTCCTCACCATCAGGGGGCCCGCGGATGCGTCATGCAGAACCCGACGTTGTGATCGTCGGTGCAGGAATCGCGGGCGGCGCGCTAGGCACCGTGCTGGCGGGCGCCGGCTTCGAGGTCGTACTGCTCGAGCGCGAAAGAAGCTATCCCGACCGAGTGCGCGGCGAGTACATGGCTCCCTGGGGTGTGACCGAACTTGCGAAGCTCGAACTCCTGCAGCCGTTGCGCGAGGCAGGTGCGCTGTTTACCAGGCGCAATATTCCGTATGACGAGAACTTCGCTCCGGCAGCGGCTGAGGCGCGCGCTCTCGATCTGACGAAGATGCACGATGAAGGGCTTGGTGGACTCTGTCTCGGCCATCCGGCGACCTGCGACATCTTCGCGCAACAGGCGACGATGGCAGGCGCCACCCTTCTGCGTGGCGCCGGCGACATATTGGTGACGTCGGGACCTCGTCCGCACGTCAGCTGCGCATGCGATGGCGCGACAGCCGAATTTCGGCCGCGGCTTGTGGTCGGCGCCGATGGACGCAATTCGCGCGTGCGGAAGGATGTTGGCTTCAACGTAAATGCCGATATGCCGCGTAACCTGCTTGGAGGTATGCTTGTCAAGGGCGTGCCGTCGTGGCCGCGGGACATGCAGGTGATCGGCGTCGAAGACCGCTTTCATTTCCTCGTATTTCCGCAGGGTGATGATCTCATTCGCCTTTATGGCTGCTATCAATTCGCAGATAGGGCGCGCTTCGATGGTCCGACTCGCTGCGCCAAACTGATTGATGCCTTCAGCAAGCTCAATTGTCTGCCCTATGCCGAGGCAATCGCCGCATCGACTCCTATAGGTCCGTTCAACTCGTTCTCAAATGAGGATCACTGGATCGACGATCCGACCTGCCCGGGCATCGTGTTGATCGGCGACGCTGCCGGGCACAACGATCCGATCCTCGGGCAGGGACTCTCGATTGCGCTCCGCGACGTGCGCCTGGTCAGCGAAATTCTGCGCGACGCCAGAACAGCGGGGCGCGGGCCCGATTTCAGGCCTTATGTGGAAGAGCGCGCCGAACGAATGCGGCGCCTTCGTATCACCGCTCAGCTCGCGACAACGCTCCGGGTCGAGTTCGGTCCCGAAGCGCGCGAGCGACGCGCGCGCGTCGGAAAGCGGGTGGCGGCAGGTCAACTTGGACCGCTTCCTGCGAGCCTGATTGGCCCGGAGCGCCTTCCGGCCGACGCTTTCTTGCCCGAAACGATCGGCAGGCTATTGGCGTCCTGACGCTCGGCGCGTGTTCACAGCGCCAAGCTTGCGCAAAATCCGCGTCACCCCTAAAAGTGGACATGCCGCAGTTATGAGTACGTCCCGATAAGCCGGCCGATTACTTGATCGACGAGCTGATCGACGTGAATTTGGTGCCGAGCTGTGTGCCGATGCCGTTGACGGCCGCCACGATCACGATGGAGATGCCGGCTGCGATAATGCAATATTCGATGGCCGTTGCGCCGGATTGATCGGCCAGGAAATCCGCAATGAGCTTTCGCATCCAAAAAACTCCTGTCCGCATCAGCAATGACACTATTCTACCCGCGGCGCGCCGGCGCGCGCAATCTAAGGTTGGAATGGTTTCGCGCGGATTGAGCAACAAGCTTAAAAATCCGTTGAGTGCGGCATCGGGATTCCGCCTGTCCAGTCCCTTCACGCGCCTGCCACGCATATCAGAGCTTCCGGAGCAAACGGGTTGGCACGCTTTACCGGCCGCGCGATTCCTGTTCCTTTAACCGCCTTTGAAGGCCGAGCATAACAATCGGCCGATCCCTGGGGAGAGAGACGGCCATGAAGCTCGGCACCGCTATAGCGGAAATCATGAAACGCGAGGGGATCGAGATCCTCTGCGGCTATCCGGTTAACCATCTGATCGAACACGCGGCCAACGCCAACATCCGCCCGATCATGGTGCGCCAGGAGCGGATCGGCGTGCACATGGCGGATGCGATCTCCCGCGTCACCTCGGGTCGGTCCATCGGCGCCTTCTGCATGCAGCACGGTCCTGGCGCGGAAAACGCCATGGGCGGCGTCGCGCAATGCTACGGCGAATCCGTTCCGGTTCTGGTGCTGCCGATGGGCTATGCGCGGCGGATCTCCAATGTCGAGCCGAACTTCAACTCCAGCCAGGCGATGAAGGCGTTCGCGAAATCCACCGAGCCGATCATCCTTGCGAGCGAAGTCGCCAACATCTTCCGCCGCGCCTTCACCAAATTGAAGAACGGCCGCGGCGGCCCCGTGATCGTCGAAATCCCCTCCGACATGTGGAACGAGGAGGTGCCCGAACCCCTCAACTACACGCCGGTCTTACGCACCCGCTACGGCGCCGATCCCGTGCACATCAAGGAGGCCGCCGCCCTACTCGTCAACGCCAAACGGCCGGTGCTCTATGCCGGCCAGGGCGTACATTACGCGCAGGCGTGGCCGCAACTGAAACGGTTGGCCGAACGGCTCGCGATCCCCGTCACCACGAGCCTGGGGGGCAAGTCGTCCTTCCCGGAGACCCATCCGCTCTCGCTCGGCTCGGGCGGGCTCGCCGTGCCGCGCGCGGTGCCGAAATTCCTCGCCGAAGCCGACGTCATCTTCGGCATCGGCTGCTCCTTCACCGAGACCAATTTCGGCATCAAGATGCCCTCGGGAAAGACCATCATCCACTCCACGCTCGATCCGAACCACCTCAACAAGGATGTCGAGTGCGGAATAGGCCTCGTCGGCGACGCCGGCCTCGTCGGCGACGCCCTGCTCGAGGAAATCGGGAAAACCGTGAAGTCCGACCGCGACGCCAGCGCCGTCGCGGCCGAGATCGCGGCCTCTCACAAGGAGTGGCTGGCGAAATGGATGCCGAAACTCACCTCCAACGACGCGCCGCTCAATCCCTATCGCGTGCTTTGGGACCTGCAGCACACCGTCGACATCGACAACACCATCATCACCCATGATGCCGGCAGTCCGCGCGACCAGCTCTCGCCATTCTGGAAGGCGACAAAACCCCTCACCTATCTCGGATGGGGCAAGACCACCCAGCTCGGCTATGGCCTGGGGCTTGCGATGGGCGCCAAGCTCGTGCGGCCCGACAAGCTCTGCATCAATGTCTGGGGCGATGCCGCGATCGGCTTCACCGGCATGGACTTCGAGACCGCCGTGCGCGAGCGGATTCCGATCATGTCGATCCTGCTTAACAACTTCTCGATGGCGATCGAATTGAAGGTGATGCCGATTTCGACGGAAAAATATCGCTCGACCGACATTTCCGGGGACTATGCCGCGATGGCGCGCGCCTTCGGCGGTTATGGCGAGCGTGTGACAAGGCCGGAGGACATCGTGGGCGCAATCAAGCGCGGCATCCAGAAGACCGAGGAAGGCGTGCCGGTGCTGCTCGAATTCATCACCTCCAAGGAGACCGAGGTGTCCCGCCCCGGGACCTGACGGCGTTAACGGACACCGAAAATCCCGCCCCTGCCGCTGGAACCGGGCCTCCCGGGGTGAAATAATGGACGTTCCGGGGGTCATTTCAGCCCCGGCATACGGCTGGATCTTTCAGGGATGACGGCGGTTTCCGAAGACGCGACGGCCGATCTCAATGGCAGAATTGCCGAGCTCGAGCGGCGGCTGGAGACAGCCCTGATCGAGCGCGATGCCGCTATCGAGCGGCAAACCGCGAGTGCGCTGGTCACCTTCCGGCTGCAGAGCGAGTTGCGCGCCGCGCTCGACCGCCAGGGTGCCAGCGCTGAAATCCTGCGCAGCATCGCCGCCGCCACGGGAAACGCCGATGGCGTGCTGCAGCAGATTGCCGAGACGACCGCGCATTTTTTCAATGCCTCCAGCGTCACGATCCGCCTCACCGACGGCAAAGAATGGATCCGCACCATCCGGGTCGGCGGAGGATCGGAACGGATCGTCGAGGCCGTCAACGAGAGCGAGCTCGGGATCGACGGCAAGAACGTGGCGGGATTGGTCTGCCGCGAAAACCAGCAGGTTCACATTCCCGATCTCGATCACGTCGACGCTTCGATCGCCGATTTTCCGGGATTTGCTCCTGCGCGCGCTGCTGGCTCGCGCACAGTGTCGGGCACACCTCTGAGGCACGGCGCGAGCGCAATCGGCGCAATGATCATTCACCGCGACCGGCTCGAGCCATTCACGCCCGAGGAACTGGCGCTGCAGCAGAGCTTTGCCGACCAGGCCGTGATCGCGATCGAGAACGCGCGGCTGTTCAACGAGACCCAGCAGGCGCTCGCGCACCAGACCGCAACCTCGGAGGTACTGCAGACGATCGGCAGTTCGGTGGCCGACGCGCGGCCGGTCTTCGAACGTATCCTCGACATCACGCGCAACCTGGTCGGCACCGAGGAGGTTGGCATCCTCCTCGCGCCTGGCGACGGGCTCCTGCATATGGCAGCTCACCGCGGTACGCAGCTTGAGGCCTTCAAGGGCGTGTTTCCGATGCCAATCGAGGAGACCGCAGCGCAGGCTGCAATGATCGAACAGCGCCAGCGGTATTTCCCCGACGCATCGAATGATCGGACCGCCCCACCGAGCCTTGCACGCTCGGCGGAAGTCATGGGCAATTACTCTTGCCTTATCACCCCGATGATCTGGCAGGGGCGCAGCATCGGTGTGATTTCCGTGGGACGCGAGCCAAACGCTGCGTTCACCGACAAGGAATTCGGACTGCTGCAAACCTTTGCCGACCAGGCGGTGATCGCGATCGAGAACGCGCGGCTGTTCAACGAGACGCAGCAGGCGCTGGAGCGGCAGACCGCGACCGCCGAGATCCTGAAGGTCATTGCCAGCTCGCCAACGGACACGGCGCCGGTGTTCGAGGCGATCGTCAGGAGTGCCAAACGGCTACTCGGCGGCTATTCGTCCGGCGTATACTGCATCGTCGATGGGATACTCCACCTCGAGGCCTTCACCCCGCTAAATCCCGAGGCCGACCAAGCCCTGAGGAACTCATTTCCGGTGCCCATCTCGGAATTTCCTCAGCTCTCGTTGGTCGAGAAGGGCCAATCGTACCAGTATGCCGACACTGAAAACGCGCCCGAAATCCAGACGAGGATCGCCCGCGCCCGCGGTTTCCGCAGCATTCTCCTGACACCGCTGATGTACGGCGGAACAAATATCGGACTGGTGGTGGTAACGCGCACCGAGACCGGCTCTTTCGCGGATCACCACGTCGAACTGATGAAGACCTTCGCGGACCAGGCGGTCATTGCGATCGAAAATGTGCGCCTGTTCAACGAAACACGGGAGGCACTGGAACGACAAACTGCGACCGCAGACATCCTCAAGGTCATCGCCTCTTCCCCGTCCGATGTGCAGCCGGTGTTCGAGACCATCGTTAACAGTGCGGCCGAACTTTTCGCGCCTTACACCGTCACGATCACGACCTTGCGCGATGGCATGCTGCACTGGGGTGCGGTCGCCACCAGGGGACCGATCTACGACCACGAAGCGGCTAAGGCCCGCTATCCGATCCCCTTCGATCCGGAGCGCACGTTTTCAGCCCGCGCCATCCTCGAGCGCCGCATCATCGAGATTGCCGATATGGGCTCGCCCGACATGCCGGACTATGTGCGCATGGTCTCGAGCGCCGCCGGCTTCCGAAGCGGCATCTTCGTGCCGATGGTCCACCAGGATCAGGGCATTGGCACAATCATCCTGACTCATCCACAACCGGGCTCTCGACTCACGGCAAATCAGCTCGCCCTCGTTCAGGCCTTCGCCGACCAGGCCGTGATCGCGATCGGGAATGCGCGGCAGTTCAATGAGACCCAGGAAGCGCTGGAGCGTCAGACCGCGACCGCCAACATTCTCAAGGTGATCGCGTCTTCGCCATCGGACGTGCAGCCGGTATTCGATGCCATTGTGGCGAACGCCAACCGGCTGGTCGGCGGTTTCTCGACCGGGGTTTACCGGTTTGTCGGCGACATTGTCCATCTCGAGGCATTTACGCCGGTCAACCCGACTGCAGACGAATTGCTGAAAGCCCGATTCCCACGCCCCGTGACCGGCATCAGGCGTTTTGAACTCGCGCATGCCGGCGAGACCGTGGAGATCACCGACGCCGAAAACCCGGAGGAAGACCCGCCGTGGAGGGAGCTCGCGCGAGCACGTGGCTTTCGAAGCCTGCTGTACACGCCCCTACTGGGCAAGGGTGCGGCGATCGGGGTCATTGTCGTCAGCCGCACGAACCCCGGCAGGTTCTCGGCGCACCACGTCCAGTTGCTGCGCACCTTTGCCGATCAGGCCGTGATCGCGATCGACAACACGCGACTTTTCAACGAGACACAGCAGGCGCTGGAGCGACAGACCGCGACCGCGGATATTCTGAAGGTGATCGCGTCCTCGCCGTCTGACACGCAGCCGGTGTTCGAGGCGATCGCCACCAGCGCCAAACGCCTGCTGGCCGGGTTCGCCGCCGCCGTATTCCGTCTCGTCGATGACACTGTCCAACTCGCCGCATTCACGCCCACCACTCCTATCGCTGACGCAGCGCTCAAGGCCGATTTCCCAAGGCCGGTCGATGCGTTTGAACCGTTCCGGATGGTTCAACCACACGAGCCGTTACCGATCGCTGATACTGAAGAGCTGCCGCACGGTCCGATGAGGGACATCGCGCGGCTGCATGGCTTCCGCAGCATGCTGTACGTGCCTTTGATGAACGCCGGCATCCCCATCGGCCTGATCGCAGTCACGCGCGTCGAGCCCGGCGCGTTCGCGTCACATCATATCCAGTTGTTGCAGACCTTCGCCGACCAGGCCGTGATTGCCATCGAGAACACCCGGTTGTTCAACGAGACAAAACAGGCGCTGGAGCGCCAGACCGCGACCGCGGACGTTCTCAAGGTGATCGCGTCTTCGCCGTCCGACACGCAGCCGGTGTTCGAGGCGATCGCCGATCGCTCGAAACGCCTGATCGGCGGCCAGTCGGCGGCGGTCTTCCGCTATGTTGACGACATGGCCGAGCTCGCGGCGTTCACGCCGGTGAGCCCGGAAGCCGATGCCGTGCTGCAGTCGGCCTTTCCCGCGCCGCTCGCCACGCATCTGCAGTTCCTGCTGGCCCGCGAGGGCAAGACCGTGCAGCTCTGCGACACCGAAAGTGAGGAAGGTATCAGCGCCGGTTTGCAGGAGTTCGCCCGCCTGCGAGGTTATCGCAGCATGATCACGACACCGCTGCTTGGCGACGAGGGACCGATCGGCCTGATCAGCGCAACGCGCCGAGAGCCCGGCGCCTTTTCGGGCCATGTCGTGGAATTGATGGAAACCTTCGCCGCGCAGGCCGTGATCGCCATCGAGAACACGCGGCTGTTCAACGAGGTGCAGGCCAAGACGCGCGACCTCGAAGAATCGTTGCAACAGCAGACCGCGACCGCTGACGTCCTGAAGGTCATCAGCCGCTCGGCATTCGACCTCGAAGCCGTTATGAACGCACTGGTGCGGTCGGCGGCGGAATTGTGCGGAGCCGACGCCAGCGCGCTTCACCTTCGCGAGGGAGACCGGCTGATCGCGCGCGGATTGGTGGGCAACAGCAAAGCACAGCGGGACTTTCTCCTGAGCCATTCGATTCCGATCAACGAGCAGACCTTAAGTGGCCAGGCCATCCTGACCGGATCGATCGTGAATATCGGCGATGCCGAGAAGATCGAGGCGAGCCCGATGCTGCAGCGATTCCGGCAATCGCTCGCCTTCAAGGCATTGCTGATCGTGCCCCTGGTGAGGGACGGCCGCGGCATCGGAGTGTTCTCGCTGTCGCGCAACCGGGCCGGCGAATTCGGACAGCGCGACGTCGAGCTGGTGCAGACCTTCGCCGACCAGGCGGTGATCGCAATCGAGAACGTGCGGCTGTTCGACGAGGTACAGGCCAAGACGCGCGATCTCTCGGAATCCCTGCAGCAGCAGACGGCGACATCGGAGGTGCTCCAGATCATAAGCTCGTCACCGAGCGATCTTGCGCCGTGTTCGAGAAGATGCTGGAGAACGCCACGCGGGTCTGCGGCGCCGAGTTCGGATCGATGAATTTGGTGGAAGGCGACACGCTGCGTTCCGTTGCCCTTTACAATGCGCCTTCGGCATTCGCGGCGGTGCGGGCCAACCAGGTGGTGCCGCTTCATCCTCTAAGCGCGATCGCTGCCTGCATCCGCACCAAGGAAGTGATTCAGGTCGAGGATGTGCGCGACAGCCCGGCCTACCGCGACGGCGCCCAGGGGCCGGTCCAGCTGGTGGAGCTCGGCGGGGCGCGCACCATCGTCGTGGTGCCCATGCTGCGGGAGGGCGAGGTGATCGGCCTGATCACCATCTACCGGCAGGAGGTGCGTCTCTTCGGCGAGAAGCAGATCGAGCTATTGAGCACTTTCGCGAGACAAGCCGTGATCGCCATCGAGAACGCGCGGCTACTCCGCGAGCTGCGCCAGCGCACCGACGACCTCTCGGAATCCCTGCAGCAGCAGACAGCGACATCGGAGGTGCTTCAGATCATCAGTTCGTCGCCGAGTGATCTCGCTCCCGTCTTCGAAAAGATGCTGGAGAACGCCACGCGGGTCTGCGGCGCCGAATTCGGGTCGATGATGTTGATCGAGGACGGCTCGGCGCGTCAGGTCGCGCTCTACAATGCTCCCGCGGCGCTCGCGGCGGCACGGGCCGATAGGGTCTTTCGCCCGCCGCCGAGAGGCCCGATGGAGACCGTGATCCAGACGAGGCAGGCGGTTCAGGTCGCCGACATGCGCACCACGCCCGGCTATCTCGAAGGCCATCAGTCGACCCGCGAACTGGTCGACCTTGCCGGCGCTCGCACGGTCGCCCTCGTGCCCATGCTGCGGGACGGCGATGTGATCGGCACGATCACCATCTATCGCCAGGAAATCCGCCCCTTCGGCGACAAGCAGATCGAGCTGTTGAGCAATTTCGCGCGACAAGCCGTGATCGCGATCGAGAATGCGCGACTGCTCCGCGAGCTGCGCCAGCGCACTGAGGATCTGAGCGAGTCGCTGCGCCAGCAAACGGCAACCGCCGAGGTCCTCAAGGTCATCAGCCGCTCGGCATTCGATCTTGAAACGGTGATGAATACGCTGGCCCGATCGGCGGCCGAATTGTGTGGAGCGGGCCTCAGCTCGATCCATCTTCGCGAGCGCGATCAACTGGTCGTCAAGGGCTTCGCCGTCGAGGATGACCACGAAGCGGTCGCCTACATCCGGAACAACCCGATCCCTGTCGATGAGCAGAGCTACAGCGGGCGTGCCGTGCTGACCGGCGCCATCGCCAATATCGGAGACGTCGAGAAGGACACCACAAGCCCCATCCTGCGCAAGATGAGCGGCGTGCTCGACTACAGGGCCTTGCTGATCGTTCCGTTGATGCGGGAAGGACGCGGCGTCGGAATATTTTCGCTGACGCGCGAGCGGGCCGGTGAGTTCCTGCCGCGCGAGATTGAGCTCTTGCAGACCTTCGCCGACCAGGCCGTGATCGCGATCGAGAATGTCCGACTCTTCAACGAGGTCCAGGCGAGGACACGGGAGCTGACAGAGGCCCTCACCCACCAGACCGGCAGTGCCAACATCCTGCGCGTGATTGCCTCCTCGCCGACCGATGTTGAGCCGGTGCTGGGGGCGATCGTCACAAGCGCCTGCGAGCTCTGCGGCGCCGATGACGCGATCGTAGTCCTGCGGGAGGACGACGATCTGATCTTCAGCGCGCATCACGGTCCCATACCGGCGATCATGGGACGGAGACGGGCCATCAACCGGAACTTCGTCGCGGGACGTTCGGTCATTGACAAGGCGCCCATCCATCTGCGCGACGTCCTTTCGGCCGAAGGCGACGAGTTTCCGGAGGCGCGCGAGCTGTCCGTGAGCAACGGCGTGCGCAGCATTCTGAGTGTACCCTTGCTGCGCGAGGGCGAGAGCATTGGAAGCATCCTGCTGCGTCGCCTCGAAGTCCATCCGTTCACCGACAAGCAGATCGCCCTGCTCCAGACCTTCGCCGACCAGGCGGTCATCGCCATCGGCAATGTCCGCCTGTTCGACGAGGTGCAGGCGCGCACCCGCGAGTTGTCGGAGTCGCTGCAATTCCAGACCGCGAGCGCGGAAGTGCTCAAGGTGATCAGCAGCTCTCCGGACGCCTTGCAGCCGGTGCTGGACGTGATCGTGCAGACCTCGCGCGAGCTGTGCGGGTCCGACGCCTCGACGATATTCCTGGTGCGTGACGGCAAGTTCGAGATGGCGGCGGTATCAGGCCCGTTGCCGGTCCATCTGGACGCACTGAAGGCGCGTCCGCAAGCGGTCGACCAATCCGGCTCCCTCCTCGCCCGGCTCTACGCCCAGAAGCACACTTTGCATCTGGCCAATGTTCTCGATGATCCCGAACTGCGCGACGGAATGACGGGGCTTGGCGGACCCCGCGCGCTGCTCACGGCACCGCTGATGAGCGACGGACAGGTCGTCGGAGCCCTCGTGTTGCGGCAGTCGCATCTGAAGCCGTTTACACCCCGGCAGATTCAGGCCATCGAGGTGTTCGCCGACCAGGCGGTGATCGCGATCTCCAACGTCAACCTGTTCGACGAGGTGCAGCAACGCACCCGTGAGCTGTCGAAGTCGCTGGACGACCTCCGTGCCGCACAGGACCGGCTGATCCAGACTGAAAAACTCGCCTCGCTCGGCCAGCTCACCGCGGGCATCGCGCACGAGATCAAGAACCCGCTCAATTTCGTCAACAACTTTGCCGCGTTGTCGGCGGAATTGACCGACGAACTGAAGGAGTCGCTGAGACGCGCCGCGCTGGATGAGGCTCTCCGCGCCGAGGTCAACGAACTCACTGCCCTGCTCAAGGACAATCTCGGCAAGGTGGTGCAGCATGGCAAGCGCGCCGACTCCATCGTCAAGAACATGCTGCTGCATTCGCGTGAAGGTTCAGGCGAGCACCGGCCCACCGACATCAACGCGCTGGTCGAGGAAAGCCTCAACCTCGCCTATCACGGCGCGCGCGCCGAAAAGCCACAGTTCAACGTCACCCTCAAACGCGACTTCGATCCCGATGCCGGTATGGTGGAGGCGTTTCCGCAGGAGATCACCCGGGTTCTGCTGAACCTGATTTCGAACGGGTTCTATGCCGTGACCAAGCGCAAGGCCGACAAGGCGGAGGCTGACTTCGAGCCGAAAGTCACCGCGAGCACGAAAGGCGGCGCCGACTATGTCGAGATCCGCATCCGCGACAACGGAACCGGCATTCCGCCCGCGGTGAAGGAGAAGATGTTCAATCCCTTCTTCACGACCAAGCCGGCGGGCGAAGGCACAGGCCTCGGGCTCTCGATGAGCCACGACATCATCGTGAAGCAGCACGGCGGCAGCATCGATGTCGAGACCGAGCCGGGCGAGTTCACCGAATTTCGCATCCTGTTGCGGCGGACCGGCAAGTCCACCGGCAATGGATGACGCGCAATGCCTACGGGAACCGACCAGCAGCGCATCATCGATGAGCTCCGGCGCGAGCTCGATGCGCGCACGGTCGAGCGCGATGAGGCGTGGGCGCAGCAGGTCGCCGCGACGGAAATCCTGGAGGTCATCAATCGCTCTCACGGCGATCTGACGCCGGTGTTCGACGCCATCCTCGAGAAAGCGACGCTGCTCTGCGGCGCAAGCTTTGGCACGCTGAACATCTACGTCGGCAACGACATGCATCAGGCCGTCGCGAACCGGGGCATACCGGACACGGTCGTGGCGCTCACGGCCGCCCCGTATTACCTCGGTCCGGAGACTGGGCTCGGTCGCCTCGTGCGAGGTGAGCCCTTCGTTCACATCCTCGATGCCGCGGACGACGAGGCCTATCGGCGCAACCCAGTGCGCCGCGCCCTCGTCGACATCGGCGGCGCCCGCACCTATCTCGCCGTGCCGCTGTGCAAGGACGACGTCACACTCGGCGCCTTCACGATCTATCGGCAGGAGGTCCGGTCCTTCACCGACAGGCAGATCGCGTTGGTGCAGGCTTTTGCCGCCCAGGCCGCAATCGCGATTGAGAATGCGCGGCTGTTCGACGAGGTGCAGGCGAGGTCGCGCGATCTCACGGAATCGCTGCAGCAGCAGACCGCGACTGCCGATGTGCTGAAGGTCATCAGCCGCTCCGCCTTCGATCTGCAGGCTGTTCTCGAGACGCTGACGGAATCGGCGGCCCGTCTTTGTAATGCAGACATGGCGACGGTGACCCGTCCGGATGAGACTGGCGCCTACTACAACGCAACCAATTTTAACTTCCCGCCGGACTGGGTCGAGTACAGCAAGACGTTCCGCATGCACCCGGACCGCGGGGGTCTCGTAGGCCGGGCATTGCTTGAGGGCGGACCGGTCCACGTCGCCGACATGCTGGCCGACCCCGAATATACCTTCCACGAGCAGCAAAAGCGCGCCGGTTTTCGCACGTTGTTGGCGACGCCGCTCCTGCGGGCGGGACAGGCCGTCGGCGTGTTTCTCATCGGCCGCAAGGCGGTTGCGCCGTTCACTGATAAACAACTCGAACTGATTTCCACTTTCGCCGACCAGGCCGTGATCGCGATCGAGAATGCGCGGCTGTTCGACGAGGTGCAGGCGAGATCGCGCGATCTCGCGGAATCGCTGCAGCAGCAGACCGCAACCGCCGAGGTCCTCGGCGTGATCGCGTCATCTCCGACCGACGTCAACCCGGTGCTCAAGGCTATCGTCGAGAGCGCGTGCGGGCTTTGCGAGGCGAACGATGCTTACATCGCATTGAAGCATGGGGATGACCTCGTATTCCGGACCCAGCATGGGTCGATCCCCGTCGCCTGGAAGCGACGGCCGATCAACCGTCAATGGCCGTCGGGGCGCGCGGTCGTTGACGGCAGAACCGTTCACTTGCGCGACATCCTTGCGCCGGAGGGCGAGGAATTTCCCGGCGGCCGGGATCTCTCACACCAGGACGGAGTTCGCAGCATTCTGGCTGTTCCACTGATGCTCGAAGGCGAGTGCATCGGCGTCATCATCCTGCGCCGCACTGTCGTGCAGCCATTTTCCGACAAGCAGATTGTGCTCCTGAAGACCTTCGCCGACCAGGCCGTGATCGCGATCGAGAACGCGCGGCTGTTCGACGAGGTGCAGGCCAGGACCCACGACCTCGCGGAGTCGCTGCAGCAGCAGACCGCGACCGCCGACGTGCTGAAAGTCATCAGCCGCTCCGCATTCGACCTGCAGACCGTGCTGGACACGCTCACGGAATCGGCGGCGCAACTGAGCAATGCCGACATGGGATCGATCACGCGCAAGGATGAGCGCGGATTCTACCACGCCACCAATTTCAGGTTCGCCGTCGACTGGGTGAAGGTAACCGATACCACCCGGCTGCGGCCCGGCCGCGGCAGCGTGGTCGGCCGTGCGCTGCTCGCGAAAGCCGCCGTGCAGATCGTCGATGTCCTGGCGGATCCAGAATACGCCTTTCCCGACATGCAGAAAGCGGCGGATTATCGCACGCTCCTCGGCGTCCCCTTGATGCGACAGGGCGAACCGATCGGCGTCCTTTTCCTGGGACGCAGAACGGTTGCTCCCTTTACCGACAAGCAGATCGAGCTGGTTTCGACCTTCGCCGACCAGGCCGTGATTGCGATCGAGAATGCGCGGCTGTTCGACGAGGTCCAGGCCAAGACCCGCGATCTCGCCGAGGCCCTCACCTACCAGACCGGCAGCGCCAACATCCTGAATGTGATCGCCTCCTCGCCGACCGACGTCGCGCCGGTGCTCAGAGCGATCGTCGAAAGCGCCTGCGAACTTTGCGGAGCCTATGATTGCGTCGCCCTTCTGAGGGAGGACGACCACCTGCTGTTCAGCGCGCATCACGGGCCGATTCCCATGAGTTTCACAAAATGGCCGATCAACCGGAAGTGGACCGCGGGCCGCGCCTTTGTCGACAGGAAGGCGGTGCATGTCCACGATCTGCTCGCTGAGCAGGAAGAATTTCCGGATGGCATGGAATTGGCCAGGGCAATGGGTCACCGCACCATCGTCAGCGTTCCCTTGTTGCGCGACAAGGAGAGCATCGGCGCGATCGTGCTTCGCCGCACCGAAGTCAATCCCTTCACTGACAAGCAGATCGCGCTGCTGCAGACCTTCGCCGACCAGGCCGTGATCGCGCTCGGCAACGTGCGCCTGTTCGAGGAAGTCCAGGCCAAGACGCACGATCTCGAAGAGGCATTGAGGCACCAGACCGGGAGCGCCAATATCCTGCGCGTGATCGCCTCCTCGCCGACCGACGTGAAGCCCGTGTTGCAGGCCATCGTCGAAAGCGCCTGTGAGGTTTGCGACGCCTATGATGCGCTGGTGCGGCTCAAGGACGGCAACGGTCTGGCGTTCGGCGCACATCATGGCCCACTTCCGGTCAGCCTGGACAGCGTGCCGATCACCGAAAACTCCACGGCGGGCATGGCGGTGATCGGACGAAAGCCCGTTCATGTTCACGACCTGCACGGCCCACACGGTGACCGATTCCCGCACGCCCAGGAATTGGCGCGTATGCACGGCGAGCGCACGATCCTGAGCGTTCCGCTCTTGCGCGAGAACGAGAGCATCGGCGCTATCCTGCTTCGCCGCAAGGAGGTTCATCCCTTCACCGACAAGCAGATTGCACTGCTGCAGACGTTCGCAGACCAGGCGGTGATCGCGCTCGGCAATGTCAGGCTGTTCGAGGAAGTGCGGTCGCGCACCCGCGAGGTGTCGGAATCACTGCGGCAGCAGACCGCGGTCGGCGACGTGCTCAAGATCATCAGCCGCTCGACCTTCGACCTGCAGCCGGTGCTCGACACGCTGGTCGAGACCGTTGCACATCTGTGCGACGCCGAGATGGCTTTCATCCTGCGTCGTGACGGCGATGTCTACCGCGCCGGCGCCGCCGTCGGCTTCTCCATCGACTACATCGAGTTCCTGAAGAAGCACCCGATCAGCCCCGGTCGAGGCACGGTTACCGGCCGCACGGTGCTCGAACGCCGCGCCGTGCAGATTCTCGACGTCGCGACCGATCCGGAATACACCATGAGTGAAGCGGTCAAGCTGGCCAATCAGCACACCGCGCTCGGCGTGCCGCTGCTGCGCGAGAACGAGCCGATCGGGGCGCTGGTGCTGGCGCGCCAGAGGGTCGAGCCGTTCACGCAGAAACAGATCGATCTCGTCACCACCTTTGCCGACCAGGCAGTGATCGCGATCGAGAATGTCCGCCTGTTCGAACAGTTGCGCCAGCGCACCGATGACCTGACGGAGGCCCTCACCTACCAGACCGGCAGCAGCAATATCCTGAAAGTGATCGCCTCCTCGCCGACCGATGTCGGTCCGGCACTGAAGGCCATCGTCGACAGCGCCTGCGAGATCTGCGACGCCTACGATGCCGCTGTGGGCCTGAAGGACGGCGAGGATATGGTGGTCTCCGCTCACAACGGACCGATCCCGCTCGGCTTCGCGAAAGCACGCATCAGCCGAACATGGATCGCCGGCCGCGCTATTGCGGACAAGGCAGCGCAACACGTCCACGACATACTCGGGCCTGAGGGCGATGAATATCCGGACGCACAGGAGCTGGCCCGCCGGCAGGGCTACCGGACCGTTCTGAGCGTCCCGCTGCTGCAGGAGGGCGAGGCGATCGGCGCCATTGCGCTTCGGCGCACGGAGGTACAGCCCTTCAACGGCAAGCAGATCGAACTGCTGAAGTCGTTTGCTGACCAGGCCGTGATCGCCATCAGCAATGTCAGGCTGTTCGAGCAGGTCCAGGCCCGCACGCGTGACTTGCAGGAGTCGCTACAGCAACAGACCGCAACCGCCGACGTGCTTAAGGTCATCAGCCGCTCGGCTTTCGACCTGCAGACTGTGCTTGACACGCTGGTGGTGTCGGCGTCTCGCTTGTGCGAGGCCGACGAGGGGACGATCTTTCAGCCGAGGGACGGCGCATACCGCCTTGCCGCCATTTGCGGGGTCTCGCCCAAGCGGAGGAAATTCTTTGAGAACCATGCGTTCGAGCCAGGTGAAGACACCACGATCGGCCGCGTCTTGCTCAAAGGCGTGACAATTCACATCGAAAACACCCAGACTGATCCGAACTACCGGTTGGCCGATCCCGAGCCGGTGCACACCAGGCTGGGTGTCCCTTTGCTCCGCGAGGGGGCGCCGATCGGCGTGTTCGTGCTCGCACGCCGCCAGCCACGTCCCTTCACCGACAAGCAAATCGAACTCGTTCAGACCTTCGCCGACCAGGCTGTGATTGCGATCGAGAATGCACGCCTTTTCGACGAGGTGCAGGCGCGGACGCGGGAGCTTTCCAAATCCCTCGACGACCTGCGTGCCGCGCAGGATCGCCTGATCCAGACCGAAAAGCTCGCCTCATTGGGTCAGCTCACGGCGGGCATCGCCCACGAAATCAAGAATCCGCTCAATTTCGTCAACAATTTCTCGTCGCTGTCGGTCGAGCTCACCGACGAGCTCAACGATCTCCTGAGGCAGGCGAAAATCTCCGACGACATCCGCAGGGAAGTCGATGAAATGACAGGGCTTTTGAAAGACAATCTCGCCAAGGTTGTGCAGCATGGCAAGCGTGCGGATTCCATTGTGAAGAATATGCTCTTGCATTCGCGCGAGGGAAGCGGCGACCATCGATCTGCCGACATCAATGCGCTGGTGGACGAAAGCCTCAATCTCGCCTATCACGGTGCGCGCGCCGAAAAGCCGCAATTCAACGTCACACTGCAACGGAATTTCGATCCCGAGGCGGGCATGATCGAGGTATTTCCGCAGGAGATCAGCCGGGTCTTCCTGAATCTGATCTCGAACGGCTTCTATGCGGTGAGCAAGCGCAAGGCCGACAATGGCGGCGCGCCCTTCGAGCCGGTCGTGAGCGCGACGACAATAGGTCGCACCGACCATGTCGAGATCCGGATTCGCGACAACGGCACCGGAATCCCACCCGAAGTCAAAGAGAAGATGTTCAATCCGTTCTTCACGACCAAGCCGGCGGGCGAAGGCACCGGGCTCGGCCTGTCGATGACCCATGACATCATTGTGAAACAACACGGTGGCACGATCGATGTCGATACTCGTCCTGGTGAATTTACCGAGTTCACGATCGTTTTGCCGAGAACAAGCAATTCATTGAACAAGACCAGAGGTTAGACGTGGCTGTTTTGGTTCTAGTGGTGGACGACGAGCCCGACGTCGAGGCGTTGTTCCGCCAGCAATTCCGGCGCGATTTGCGCTCGCAGCGTTTCATGATGGATTTTGCCAACTCGGCCGCGGATGCGCTGTCGCGCATCACCTCCTCCATCGGCCAGTCGCTGATCCTGATCCTGTCAGACATCAACATGCCCGGTATGACCGGGCTCGAGATGCTGCCGAAAGTGAAGGAGATCCGGCCCGAGGTGCCCGTTATCATGATCACCGCCTATGGCGATGCCGACACGAAGCGCAAGGCGCTGGAAAAGGGCGCGACCGGGCTACTCACCAAGCCGATCGACTTCACGCTGCTGCGTGAGGAAATCGACTCCCGGCTCGCGCAGGCGGCGAGCTAGGCGCATGATCCGGAAAAGGGCTTGCCCCGCACTCGATGCGGGGTGCGGCAGTTTTCCGAAAGGATCATGGGCAAGCAGAGAGCTCGAGCAATGATTCATCCTCCAATCATTGCGCTTGAGGTGGCCCTGCTTTTCCAGAGCTGATTATCCGACCGCCCGTCGCGGAAATCCCGCCCGTCGCTGTTGGCCGTCCGTGATTTCAATCACCGCTGATCGCGCTCCGTCGCTTTAGCGGTCGGTCTTCAAGCTTCTCCAATGGTCGTGCGCAGACCCCGCATGGAGGATTCTCGCATGGCCAAGCATCTGCGAATCTTGCACGATGACGGGCTCGAGGCCGAGCCGTCGCGGCCCGATGGCTGGGCGCCGCGAGAACTGCGCGCCCTGGACCACGGAGAGCTCGACCGCGCCTCCGGCGGGCGCAACATCTAGCTTGGCCTGATCATCGAGATCGCAAATAGCCGGACCCTCGTCCTAATTTAAGGTTTTTACCCCTCATTCACGGCGGCTCGGTGATGGTCGCGAAGGCCAGATACATACCGCCATCGTGAGCGTTCATCGGAATGTGCCACTTCAGTTCCCCCTAGCCCGGCCGAGGCCGCCGTGCTTCATTTCCGCTTTCTTGGCGCGACCCGAGTTTGCCCTTGGCCAACGAGCACCTTGAACGACGGTTAGCGGCAGTGCTGGCGGCGGATGTCGCAGGGTATAGCCGCCTGATGGGCGCTGACGAGGAAGACACGCATACCCGGGTGAAGGCTGCTCTGAAGTCGATCGCAGAGCCTGCCATCACCAGCCATCGAGGTCACGTCGTCAAGACGACGGGTGATGGCGTACTCGTCGAGTTTGCCAGTGCGCTCGAAGCTGTTCGCAGTGCGGTCGAGCTCCAGCGCGCGATGGCCGAGCAGAACTCCGACATACCTTACGACCGGCGGATAGAGTTTCGTATCGGAATCCATATCGGAGACGTCATTCACGACGACAATGATATCTTCGGCGATGGAGTAAACATCGCCGCGCGACTCGAGGGAATTGCTGAACCGGGTGGCATTTGCATTTCCGATGACGCCTACCGACAGGTCCAGGGAAAGCTTCCTGCGCAGTTTGTTGATGGTGGAGAACAACAGCTCAAAAACATTGCGCGCCCGGTCCGGGTCTACCGTCTCGCGTCCCAGGACAGCCCCGGTATTTCCAAATCACCCTTGGCACTGCCGGACAAGCCATCGATTGCGGTCCTTCCCTTCAACAACATCGGCGACGCCGGCGAAGACGTCTATTTTGCCGACGGCATCGCGGAAGACATCATCACCGAGCTGTCACGCTATCCGGACCTGTTCGTTGTCGCGCGCAATTCCACCTTTACCTATCGCGGCAAGGCCGTGCGGATCACCGAGGTGGCGCGCGATCTCGGGGTTCGCTACGTGCTTGAGGGTAGCGTAAGGCGAGCCGGCAATCGAATCCGCGTCAACGCCCAATTGATCGACGCCCTGAACGGAAAGCATCTCTGGGCGCAACGCTATGATCGAAATCTCGAAGATCTGTTCGCCGTCCAGGACGAATTGACACAGAGCATTGTCGCGGTTCTGCCGGAGCGCGTCCAGGCTGCGGCGCTCGACCAGGCCAGCCGAAAGACCAGCAGCTCACTCGACGCCTACGATCACCTGCTTCGCGGCAAATATCTCCATCATTTGGAGACGCCCGACGCCAACCGCGAGGCTTTCGTTCACTTCGATCACGCGATCGAACTGGACCCACGATTCGCATCGGCCTACGCGTGGAAGGCCTGCACGATTGGCCAAGCGTTCGGCGCCGAATACCGGCCCCGCACTCCCGAGGTCCTGCAGGAATCGATGCAATTGGTCGAACAGGCAATGAGCATCGATGCCAACGACACCGAATGCCATCGCATCATGTGCCGCATTGCCCTGATGCAGGGACAGTACGCCAAGAGCGAGCATCACCTCGAATGCGCGCTCGCGCTCAATCCCAACGACCCGCGCCTCGTCGTGCAACGAGGCATCAACCTGACTTTCCTGGGAAATCCCGAGGGCGCCCTGCCATGGATCGAACAGGCAATGCGGCTCGACCCGTTTTCGGCCCATCGCTATTACCTTGACATGGTTCGCGCCCTGTTCATGGCGGGAAGATCGGCTGAAGCCATCGCGGTCCTGGAACGCAACGCACGCGACCACTGGGAGCATCATCTCTGGCTTGCGGCCTGCCACGCCGCGGACGGCAATCAATCCGCTTCGCACGAAGCTGCAAGACGGATCATGGAGTTGCGACCCGGCTTCACGATCAGAACCTATTTGAGCGGCCGTTTTCAGTGGAAGAAGTCCGAAGACATGGTCTAGGTGTCGTTGTACGTGGGATCCCCGGGTACCGAGCTCGAATT
>JGI12186J15620_100241_pt2 | contig 29777 bp, 24 predicted proteins | sample FosCloommunities_FD_15620 | JGI IMG/M metagenome (IMG submission 15620) | reverse complement strand
AATTCGAGCTCGGTACCCGGGGATCCCACGTACAACGACACCTAGACCACCACGGAATATCCCTAACTTGCCAAGGGTTGACGGCGCGCCGCCGAGATCCATAGATAAAACCGGCTTCCGCGCCTTGTGCAGTGCAGCGGGCCAGCAATGGCCTCCCGGCAAGCGCTCAGCGGCAGGATGACGCAGATCATTGCCGCCCTCGCCATCCTGTGCGATGGGGCGGGGTGGGAGAGTTGCGCAGCATGACCGAGCTGGTCCTGAGCCACGGCCTCGCCTTCGAGGATCTCTACGCCCGCGACGGGCTGGCGCGGGTCGACGCGGCCTTCATCGCGCATCTCGGCGCCGCCGATGTCGCGCTGCACAACCGCCTGGCGACGGCGCGGCGCGACCCGGCGGCACTCAAGCGCGATGAGGAGGCCGATCTCCTGACCGCACTCGCGCCCCATCTCGAGGATTTCATCGGCGAGCTTTTCGGCATCGGCGCCGAGCTCCGGGCGCTTCAGGCGCGTCACAACGCGCTGGCACCGCTTTATTCGGTGAAGCGGCTCTTCGTCCAGCGCCGCGCCGCCAAGGGGATCACGGCGGAGGCCGCCGCCGCAATTGACGGCGCGGCGCTCGCCGGCGAGCTCGAGGCGCGCTTCGGCGAGGCGTTCGGCGAAGAGAGCTACGCGCGCCACGTCGCCCATTGGCTGGAGGACGAGGCGGCGCATGCCGGCAAGCTCGAGCTCGCCCAGCGCTACGCCGCCTGGGCGACGCTCACGCCGGCGGGCCAGCGCAAGCATCGGCGCGGCATCCTGTTCAAGCTGCCGCACAGGCTCGAGATGACGCATCTCGTGCCGGTGCGGAGGGTGGCGCATTTCGGCGTCGGCATGCTCGACCTGCCGGAAGAGCATTGGCGTCGGCGCGAGGGCTTCAAGCTCACCGATCCCGGCATGGCGCTTCCGGCCGCGCTCGATCAAGCGAATTACTGCATCTGGTGCCATCACCAGGGGAAGGACAGCTGCTCGCACGGCCTCAAGGACAAGAAGACGGGGAAGTTCCAGAAGACTGTCTTCGGCGTCACCTTGGCCGGCTGTCCGCTCGAGGAGCGCGTCTCCGAGATGAACGAGGTGAAGGCGCGTGGCAACAGCGTCGGCGCGCTCGCGATCGTCATCGTCGACAATCCGATGGCGGCGGCGACCGGGCATCGCATCTGCAACGACTGCATGAAAGCCTGCATCTATCAGAAGCAGGAGCCGGTCGACATCCCGCAGATCGAGACGCGCACGCTCAAGGACGTGCTGAGCCTCCCCTGGGGCTTCGAGATATACAGTCTGCTGACGCGCTGGAACCCGCTCGATCTGCGCCGGCCTGTGCCGAAGCCGGAGAGCGGCTACAAGGTGCTGATCGTCGGGCTTGGCCCGGCCGGCTTCACGCTCGCGCACCACCTGATGAACGACGGCCACCGCGTCGTCGGCCTCGACGGGCTCAAGATCGAGCCGCTGCCCGAGGCGCTCGCCGGGATCGGTCCGCGCGGTGAGCGGATGCGCTTCCGCCCGGTGCGGGATCTTGCCGAGATCTACGAGGCGCTCGACGAGCGCATGATGGCCGGCTTCGGCGGCGTCGCCGAATACGGCATCACCGTGCGCTGGGACAAGAACTTCCTGAAGCTCATCCGCCTTCTGCTCGAGCGGCGGGCCGAGTTTGCCATGTATGGCGGCGTGCGCTTCGGCGGCACGCTCACCGTGGAGAGCGCCTTCGGCTTGGGCTTCGACCATATCGCGCTCTGCGCCGGGGCCGGCCGGCCGACGGTCGTGACGATGAAGAACGGCCTGGCGCGCGGCGTGCGCCAGGCCTCGGACTTCCTGATGGCCTTGCAGCTCACCGGCGCGGCCAAGACAGACAGCGTCGCCAACCTCCTCGTGCGGCTTCCCGTCGTCGTGATCGGCGGCGGGCTCACCGCCATCGACACCGCGACGGAATCGCTCGCCTATTATCCGCTCCAGGTCGAGAAGTTCCTCTCTCGCTACGAGACGCTCGCGGCCGAAGAGGGCGAGGCGGCACTGCGCGCCGGCTGGAGCGAGGAGGAGTGCATCGTCGCCGACGAGTTCATCGCGCATGCGCGTGCCATCCGCGCGGAGCGAGAGGCGGCGCGGCGCGAGAGGCGCGCGCCTAAGCTCATCGAACTGCTGAACGGCTGGGGCGGCGTCACCATCGCCTATCGCCGGCGCCTCATCGACGCGCCGAGCTACACGCTCAACCACGAAGAAGTGGCGAAGGCGCTGGAGGAAGGCGTCCGTTTTGCCGAAGGGCTCAGCCCCGAAGCGGTGGAGGTGGATCGCTTCGGCCATGCTGCCGGTCTGACGCTGCGGCGCCCTCGCGCCGACAGCGACGAAGATGAGCGCGTCACCCTGCCGGCGCACACGATCCTCGCCGCTACCGGAACCCAGCCCAACACCGTCCTCGGCCGCGAGGATCCGATCAATGCCGTGCTTGACGGCCGTTATTTCCAGGCCTGCGACGAGGAGGGTCGCCCGGTGACCCCCGAGCGCGTCGCCAAGCCCGAGCACGTGCATGTGCTGATGAACCTGCGCTCCGACGGTCGCGCCATCAGCTTCTTCGGCGACCTCCATCCCTCCTTCTCGGGCAATGTCGTGAAGGCGATGGGCGGCGCCAAGCAGGGCTATCCCGTGATCAGCCGCGTGCTCGCCAGGCGCGCGCCGCGTGCGCCGGCGCCCTCGGCGCTGGTGGCGCAGCTCGACGACGAGTTGCGCGCCAGCGTGGAGCGCGTCGAGCGGCTGACGCCGGAGATCGTCGAGGTCGTCGTGCGTGCACCAATGGCGGCGCGCGCGTTCCGGCCAGGCCAGTTCTATCGTCTGCAGAACTACGAGCGCTATGCCAAGCGGGTCGACGGGACGACCTTGGCCATGGAAGGTCTGGCGCTGACCGGGGCCTGGATCGATCGCGACAAGGGCCTGCTCTCGACCATCGTGCTCGAGATGGGCGGCTCGTCCGATCTCTGTACGCTGCTTGCGCCGGGCGAACCGGTCGTGCTGATGGGGCCGACGGGAACACCGACCGAGACGCCGGGCGGCGAGACGGTGGCGCTCATCGGCGGCGGGCTCGGCAACGCCGTGCTGTTCTCGATCGGACAGGCGCTGCGCTCCTACGGCTCGAAGGTGCTGTATTTTGCCGGCTACAAGAAGCGCGCCGACCGCTACAAGGTGGAAGAGATCGAGAAAGCCGCCGACGTCGTCGTCTGGTGCTGCGACGAGGCACCGGGTTTCGCGGCGACCCGGCCGCAGGACCGCGCCTATGTCGGCAACATCGTCGAGGCGATGGCGGCTTACGGCGCGGGCCGGCTCGGCAATGGCGCGATCGCGCTTGCCGCCGCCGACCGGCTCGTCGCCATCGGCTCGGACGGAATGATGGCTGCCGTGCAGCGGGCGCGACACGGCGTGCTCGCGCCCTATCTCAAGCCCGGCCACCGCGCCATTGCGTCGATCAACTCGCCGATGCAATGCATGATGAAGGAGATCTGCGCGCAGTGCCTGCAGCTGCAGAAGGACCCGGTGAGCGGCGCCGAGCGCGTGGTCTTCTCCTGCTTCAATCAGGACCAGCCGCTCGACGAGGTCGACTTCAGCGTGCTGCACGAGCGTCTGGGCCAGAACTCGGTCGAAGAGAAGTTGACGGCGCTGTGGATCCGCCGCTGCCTCGCCCATCTCCGTCCGCCCGGCGCGCTCGCGGCGGAGTAGGCGCCAGCGAGGCGCCCCCTGGGGCCGCGCGAGCTCAAGCCCCCGAGGTGGAGGTCGCTGCGGCCAACCCCCGTTCCTTCAGGGATTCTCCCCGGATAATTCATAGGGGTATTGCCGCTCCGAAATAAGGTAACGATGGCAATGACTCCGATCGTGGCCCGTGCTGCCATCGATCGGGTGGTTTAGGGGTTGCGGGATTGTCTGGAATGTCCGCATGCGCCCTCACCTTCCCTGCGCAGGGCTGCGCCAGGGAGAGCGAGCGCATCGGCAATCGCTGAGTTCGCGAGCATCCCGAACCTCTCGCGTTCATAGCCAGGGAAGCCGGTCATGCGGTGGGGTGATTTTCGTCGCAGCGACAACATCGAGGACCGCCGCGCCGACCCATCGCTCGGTTCAGGCCGTTTCAGAACCGGCGCCGGAGGCCTCGGGATCGGCACAATCGTTGTCTTGGCGTTGATCAGCTGGGCGCTCGGTATCGATCCGCGCTGGCTCATCGGCGGCGCGGAAATGTTGAACGAGAGCGGGCCATCGCTTCAACAATCTCCGATCGATGGGCCAAGAGACGGCGCCAGTCGGGCGCCGTCGGAAGCACTATCAGATCAAACCGGGCAATTTGTTGCCGCGGTCCTCGGCGATACGGAGGACCGCTGGCAGGAGATCTTTCGGAGTTACAGCGGCAACTACCGCCCGCCCAAGCTCGTCATGTTTTCGGGCGCAACCCCGTCCGCTTGCGGCACCGCCCAATCCGCCATGGGGCCGTTCTATTGTCCCAATGATCAGCGGATCTACCTCGATACATCGTTCTTTCGTCAGATCGAGACGCGGTTTCACGGTTGCGAGGTGGGCAGCGACGCCTGTCAATTCGCGCAGGCCTACGTGATCGCCCATGAAGTCGGCCATCACGTCCAGAACCTCCTCGGAATTCTGGGCAAGGTACATGAAATGCAGGCCAGCGCGGGCCGGGCCGAGGCGAACCGGTACCAGGTGCGTGTCGAGTTGCAGGCCGACTGCCTTGCCGGCATGTGGGCAAGCCGTTCTCAAGCGAAATGGAAGTTCCTCGAGCCGGGCGATATCGATGCGGCACTGCAGACCGCTTCCGCCATCGGCGACGACACGCTGCAAAAGCGGGCGCAGGGATACGTCGTGCCGGATGCCTTTACGCATGGCTCAGCCGAGCAGCGCAAGCGTTGGTTCGCAACCGGCCTCGAAGTGGGCACGCTGGAAGGCTGCGACACGTTCGGCGTGGAGCAGCCCTGACACCGATTGGGAGGAGAGACGGGACACGAGGCGCCGGGGGTCGCACCGCATTAATTCCTCTTCACGGGGTTATCCCGCCGCGACCCACCCGCTTCTGATCCCGTTCAGGGCTCTTTCCTAAAGTTCACGTTCGAATTGGTTACTTCGCGTTCGTGCCAATTTCGGAAGTCGCAAGGCCTGCTCGAACAACTCTGTGTCCGCGGTACCGCGCGACGCGCGAGAGAAGCGATCCCCAATCGTGCAGCCCACCGACACCTCGGTTTGACGGAAGGTAGATCACCGGATGCTGCGGAGAACGAGGCGGTGGTACGGCTTGGACTGGTGATCCCAAATCCCCGCTTCCGCTCGTGCCACCGGGCACAGGCAAGCCCTGCGTTGCAGGGAAAAATCACCACCAGGACTGAGCCTCCCGCCACCAATGCCGGGCGGAATAGCCCGTGAACCCCATGGACTGGTTCGGCGTCAGAAGCGATCCTGGACGCGGAGCGTTCGGATCGGACTGACTGAACAGCGCCATCGACTGCTCGGGAGTGAGGCCGAACGCCGGAGCAGAGGTCGATGGCGCGGCCGATGCGGCTGTCGTCGCCGCAGATGATGGGCAACCGGCGGCGCTGGAACATTGACGCTGCCGCTGGGCGGGCCGGGCTGCGGTTTGGCTGTTCACATGCGGCCAATAAAATCTGGCAGGCGCTGGGGGGCGGCACGTGTTTTGTCGGCTCCGGGCCTTGCAAGCAAATAGGGAAATCGCGCGCGCCCCGATAAAGCATTGGTCAAGATGTTTCTGGCATCGTCACCTGTTCCCGGGCCACCCCTTTTCGGCCCTTTCGAAGGAGCAGAGTGGCGGTTCATGCCGCGCCCCAGCCCATCAACATTGCCGGTCGGCACGCTCGAGCGGGCAGCGGACGCGCTTTTAGGTTTCGATAACCATCCAGCACCGAGCTTCGTCTATGACGAGGCGAGCCTGCGCATTCTCGCGGTGAATGATGCCGCTGTGCGGCTTTACGGCTACGGCCGGCAGCGGTTTCTCGCCTTGACCATGGCCGATATCGAGATTCCCGAGGAATTGGGCCCCCTCGTGCGCGGCATCGGCCACCATCGCAAGGCCGACGGCACCGCCATTGCCGTCCGCGTCGAGACCAGCCGCGTCGATGTCGACCGGCGGCCGGCGATCCTCGCGGTCGCGATCGATGTCAGCGAGCTCGAGGCGGCGCTTAGCGAAGGCGAGCGTCGCCGTCGCGAACTCGCCGAAAGCGAGCAGCGCTACCGCCAGCTCTTCAAGATCGGCTTCGACTACTATTGGGAGATGGATGCGCAGTACCGGATGACCTACCTGTCGCCGGAATACGAAGCCTTGTTCGGCATCCCCATTTCCCAAATGCTGGGCAAGCGGTTCATCGATACGCCGGGCATTTCCATCGATCCCGAAATGGGCCGGAAAGGCATCCTGGCGCAAAAGGCGAAGCAGCCCTATCGCGATCTCGTCTTTTCGCGGACGTCCGGGGGAAAGCGGCTCTGGTTCTCGACCAACGCCGCGCCGATCTTCGGCGAAGACGGCGAGTTTCGTGGCTATCGCGGGGTCGCCGCCGACATCACCGAGCGCGTCGAGACCGAAGCCGAGGCGCAGCTCGCGCGGCGCCGCCTGCACGACGCGCTAGCGCATGTAAGCCAGCCCTTCGGCGTCTTCGACAGCGACGAGCGTCTCGTCGCCTTCAATCAGGCCTTCACCGATCTCCACACCGCGCGCGGCAGCAATACTCCCGTCCACGAAGGCGCGTCCTGCCGCGACATTCTGGCCTGGCAGCTGAGCTCGGGATTCCATGCCACGCCGGAGGGCGAGCGGCCGCTCGATCTCGAGACGCTTACCGCGCACTATCGCAGCGAGGCCGAGCATACCTACCGCCTGCAGGACGGGCGCTGGATGCTGGTCGCCCATCGTCGCCTGCCGGGCGGCGGCTGCGTGGCGCTGTGGACCGACATCACCGCGATCAAGCGCGCCGAAGAGGAGCGCCGCGACCTCGAGGCCCAGCTGCACCATTCGCAGCGGCTGGAGGCGCTAGGCACGCTGGCCGGCGGCGTCGCGCACGAGCTCAACAACACGCTGGTGCCGCTGGTCGCGCTGACCAAGATCGTGGCACAGCGCTTGCCGGAAGGCGGCCGCGACCGCGCCAATCTCGAGACGGTGATGACAGCGGGTGCCCGGGCGCGCGATCTGGTGAAGCAGATCCTGACCTTCGCGCGCAAGCACGAGCAGCGCTATGTCAGCGTCGATCTCGCCGCGGTAGTGCGCGAGGCACTCCGCCTGATGCGCGGCGTGCTTCCCGCCACCATCCGCCTCGAGGATGCGATTGCGCCGGTGCCGCCGATGTCCGGCGACCCCGGGCAACTGCATCAGGTCGTCGTCAACCTCGTGACCAACGCGGCGCAGGCGATCACAGCGGCGCACGGAACAGTCGCCGTCGGCGTGCGCGCCGAACCCGATGGCACGCGGTTGCGTCTTTCCGTGGCCGACACCGGCTGCGGCATGGACCCGGCGACGGTGACGCGGATCTTCGAGCCGTTCTTCACCACCAAGGATGTCGGCCGCGGCACCGGGCTCGGCCTCGCGGTCGTACATGGCATCGTCTCGAGCCACGGCGGCGCGGTTGAAGTCGAGAGCGCGCCCGGCAAGGGGACGCGCGTCGAGGTGATCTTCCCAGTCGAGATGGAATAGATCGCGGGGAGCGCTCCTCGGGCGCTCCCCGCGCCGGTCTCAGCGGAAGTCCGGCAGCACCTGGGTGTCTTCCAGCCGCACCGCTTCGAGCTCGTTGGGATCGAGCCCGAGCACTTTGAGGATGGTCGGAGCGATCTGGGTAGTCGCCACCGCCGTATTGACGGTGTCCTTATCGAAGTCGGGATGCGACACGATCAGCGCCACATGCGTGTCGTCCTCGTTGAAGCCGCCATGTTCGGCGATCTTCGAGCCGCCGGTATAGATCACCCCGATCCGCGCAATGCTGATGATGTCGGGCGTGCGCGAATCATGGGCGGGGTCCTGGAACATAGTGGTGAGCAGCGGCCCCGACAGCAACTCGCCGATACCGGTGTCGTGGCCGACGGAGAAGGCGTTGAGCGCCGCGACCGCCTCCGCGGTCTTGGTGCCGCTGTTGTCCTTGAGCCAGATGAGCGCGCCGTCATCGGCGATGTCGAAGGCGAAATTGGGCCCGATGGGCGCCGCGATCACCGCGCCGTCGTCGAGCGCCACACGCTTGCTGCGGTCGATCGGCGACTGCCCGTGCTTGGCGCTGACGATGATCAGCGTCTTGTCGGAGAGACCGCCATTCGCGAGCGCATCGACCATTTGCCCGATCGAGCGATCGACGAACTGGATGGTGTTGAGCAGATTGGCGCTCGGGTTCGCCGCCGGGTCGACATAGCCGCCGATCTTGAGCTTCTGACCGACGCTCACCGACTGGAAGTTCATGCCAAGGATGGCGGGCGTCCCCAGCTGAAGCTTGCCAGTGTGGTCGAAGCCGTTGATCTCGTTGAGCACGGCCTGGACCTTGATGCCGTCGTAGAACTCGACGCCGTCGATCGAGCTGGTGAAGTCGCTGCCGCAAGTCGGCCCGGGACAGGTCGGATCGGTCGCGGGGTCGGGCGCGGTTGAGTGCAGACCCAACGAATGCACCAGAGCCACGTTGTCGGCGCTCAGATCGGAGTTGATCTCCGGCGCAAAGAAGTCGTCGACATTGGTGCCGGGACCCTGGTTGCCGGGGTCGTCGCCGTTGATGATGTCGTAGGCCGGATGCTTGTCCGACCATGCGGTGCGCATATGGCGCGCATGAATGACCGCGAAGATGGTGTTGGTGCGCACGAAGTTGTGCGGCCATACCGGCTTGCAGACGCCGTTGACGAGCTGCCCCGGCAGATTGTTCGGGTCAATCGCCACGGCGCTGTTCAGGCCGGTGAGCGCGGCCGGCACGCCGCCGTCGATCTGGTGCAGGTCGACGTCGACATTCTCGGCCAGGTTGGTCTCGGCGCCGGGCCCTGTCGTGCACGGCTGGGGCGGATGACCGGCTGGCGCGAAAAGCGTGCGGTCGTAGCTGTCGTCGTAGAAGACGCCGGTCGATTTCGAGGTCCCGCCGGTCAGCTGGGCCAGGAGACCCGGGAAGGAGTCGGACGGCTTGGTGGTCGAGGCGTTGGGATAGGTGCTGCCGTGCGCGACGAGTTTCGCCAGGCTCTGACAGGTGCCGTGCGCGAGGCAGACCTCGAGATCGACGGCATGGAAGCCGTCGATGCTGATCAGCAGCACATGTTTGATCTTGCCGAGCCCGTGGTGGTCGTTATCCGCTTGCGCCGTTGGCGCGTTCAGCACAGAAGCGGAGCATCCGGCGAAGACGCCGGCCATCAGCAATCGCTGCAAGCCTCTCATCGCGTGTCCCTCCTCCACGAGAGCTTTGGGAAAACGGCAGTGAAGCTACGTGGCGGAGATGACGGGACGGTGTCGGCTCGATGACTGCGGCGCGTCACAAATCAGTGCTGCACGCGGGGTGCGGCGCGCCATGACTGAGGGTAAGGTCTTGCTCTAAAGGATCAGAGCGCGAGGCGACCCCAGCCGTCGGGACCGAGGGCCTCGAGCGGGCGAAAGCGCGCTTTGTAGGCCATCTTGCGGCTCTCGGCGATCCAGTAGCCGAGATAGGCGTAAGGCAGGCCGGCTTGGCGGGCCGCCTCGATCAGGGCGAGCACGAGCAGGGTGCCGAGGCTGCGGCGCGATTCGTCGGGATCGAAAAAGCTGTACACGGCGGAAAGCCCGTCATCGAGCACGTCGACGAGGCAGCCGCCGCGACAAGTCCCGGCGCCGTCGCGCAGTTCGACGAGACGGCTCATTACCGGGCTGTCCTCCATCATCGCGCGGAAATCGCCGAAGGTCATCGACGCCATGTCGCTGTCGGCATGGCGCGAGCGCTGGTAGCGCTGGAAGAGGCGGAACTGCTCGAGGCTGGCATCGGTGGCGACGACGCACGCGCTGAGGTCGGCATTGACCTTCTGGATGCGACGCAGGGAGCGGCTCGGCCGGAAATCGGCGATGGGGATGCGCACCGGCACGCAGGCCGCGCAACCGGCGCAGGCCGGCCGGTAGGCCAGATGATGGCTGCGGCGGAAGCCGGCGCGGGAGAGCGCGTTGTAGAAGTCCAGGGCTCCGCGGCCGGAGAGCTCGGTCACCAGCTTGCGCTCGAAGCGGCCGGGAATGTAAGGGCAGGGGAAAGAGGCGGTGCGGTAGAAATGCTGCGGCGGGATGCGCAACGGCTCGGCGCGCGCCGGCTCGCGCCCCCCCACCGCGCTTCGCGCTATGCGACCATTCCCTTCCGGCATCGGCCCTTCCTTGGCTCCCCGCCCGCGTCTTTTGTCGAAGCGCGGCTCAAGGGGCGATTATGACCGAGAAACCCGGTCCCGCGCCAGGGTCAAGGAAGCCGCCCTCGGCTCAGCGCTCTGCTGCCTGCTTGGGCGGCGCTTCCTTGGCCTCGCGCAGCAGGACGATGCTGATCCGGCGGTTGCGTGGAGAGGTCGGCTGGTCGGGCAGCAGCGGATCGCGCTCGGCCACGCCGGCGACGCGGACGATGCGGCTTTCGGCGAGCCCGTCGGCGATGAATTCGCGCCGACTCGAATTGGCGCGGTCGGCGCTCAGCTCCCAATTGGTGTAGCGCCGTCCGCCGGGATAGGGGATGGCGTCGGTATGGCCGGTGATCGTCACCGGGTTGGGCAGGCGCTGGACCACCTGGGTGATGAGGCCGATGAGCTTCTTGGTGGGGTCGAGGAGCTCGGCCGAGCCCAGGGCGAACATCGGCTGCTTGTCCTGGTCGACGAGCTGAAGGCGCAAGCCCTCCGGCGTCTCGTCGATGATCAGATTCTCCGCGAGCCCCTTGAGCTCGGGGTTTTCCGCGATCGCCTGGCGCAGCGTGTATTGCGCGGCGGCAAAGCGCTTCTCCTCGCGCTCGGCGAGCTGGCGCTCAAGCTCCTCCTCGCTCAGCTTCACCTGCGGTTGGCCCTCGGGGTTGGGCCGGGTGGCGGGCGTCGGCTGGTCCGGCGCCAGGGTGTCGTACTCGCCGGCCTTCTCGCGGGCGGCGGTGCCGCCTTCGTTGCCCTCATCGCCTTCGTCGGGCTGGCGCAAGGCCGGGCGGTTGAGCGCGAGCGACGGCGCCGAGGTCGGCAGGGTCTGCGCCCCCGGCTCGCCCATGGTCGTGCCACCCATGACGCCGCCGGCGCCGCTCTGCGACTTCGAAGCGATGGTCGGCTCGAAGTAATCGGCGATGCCGCGCTTCTGGATGTCGGTGGTGACGTTGAGCAGCCACAGCAGCAGGAAGAACGCCATCATCGCCGTGACGAAATCGGCATAGGCGACTTTCCACGCGCCGCCGTGATGCGGCGGGTGCGCCGTGCCTTTGACCTTCTTGACGATGATGGGAATGTTCGACGGCTTGGCCATGACGAGGGCTCGCTCACGCGGCGGCGGGGAGGGCTTCGACCGCCTCCTCGACCTCGTAGAAGGTCGGCCGCACATCGGTATTGAGCGACTTGCGCGCGAATTCCACCGCCACAGAGGGGGCGTAGCCCTGCATGTAGGCGAGGATCGCCGCTTTGATGCAGAGGAAATAGCGCTGCTCGGCCTCGCCGCGGCCCTTGATCGCCGCAGCGATCGGGCCGACGAAGCCGTAGGCGAGAAGAACGCCCATGAAGGTGCCGACGAGCGCGCCGCCGATGAGATGGCCGAGTACGGCGGGCGGCTCGGTGATCGAGCCCATGGTGTGGATGACGCCCAGCACCGCGGCGACGATGCCGAGCGCAGGCAGGCCGTCGGCGACGTTTTGCACCGCCGTGACGATCGCCTGGTGCTCCTCGTGATGCGTGGCGATGTCCTCGTCCATCAGCGTTTCCATCTCATGATGGTTGTCGGTGCCGAGCGTCAGCAGGCGGAGATAGTCGCAGACGAAGACGGTGGCGTGGTGGTCGGCGAAAAAGCGCGGGAAGCGCTGGAAGAGCGAGCTCTCCCCCGCGTTCTCCACATGCTGTTCGAGCGCCAGCGCGCCCTTGGTCTTGGCGAGCTTGAAGATGGAGTAGAGGAGGCTCAGCAGCTCGAGATAAGAGTCCTTGTCGTAGCGCTCTGGCTTGAGCAGACCGGTGATGGCCGACACCGCGCCGGCGACAACGGGCTTGCGGTTCGAGGTGATGAAGCCGCCCACCGCGGCGCCGATGATGATCAGCCACTCGAAGGGCTGAAACAGCACGATGAGATGGCCCCCGTTCAGCAGGTAGCCGCCGAGCACACAGGCGATGACGACGACCGAACCGATGATGAAAAACATGAGGAGGCGCCGGCCTTTCGGATCGCCCGGTAAGGTGGCGGATTTGCGTTAACATATGGTTGCCGGATGGTTACGTTCCGCTCTCGTTCCAACGCCGATTCGGGCGGCCAAGCCCGCGGAAATCGCGGGAATTTGCCGCGGGAATCCGGAGTGTCGCCCGGCCCTTCGGCAGCCGATGCTGCGATCGAACGGTCAAGGAGGACGAGCATGCTCTCGCGCCATGAACCCCGTCGGGGCCACTGGGCGCTGCCGCTTTTGCTGGCGCTGGTGTTGACGCCGATGCTCGGCCATGCCGCCGAGCGCCGTCCCGACCCGCCGCCTGCGCCGGAGACCGGAAGCAGCGAGGGCGCGGAGGGAAAGACGCTCAAGGAGCGGCTTTCCGACAAAGCCTCCGACGAGCAGCGCGTCGACAATTGCGGCGTGCCCAGAGACCGGCGCGGGCTGCGGCCGCGGCCCGACTGCCCGCCAATCAGAGCGCCTTCCGCAAGGTCAAATTGAAACGGCAGCGCCCGGTGAGCGGATCCTCGCCATCGGCGAGCGGATCGACGCCGTGGAACACGAGCCGCGCCGGGCCGCCCCACACCACGACGTCGCCGCTCTCTAGGCGGTAGCGCCGCGCGCGGGCGTTGCGGCGCAAGCCGCCGAAGAGGAAGACGGCGGGGAGCCCGAGCGACAGCGAGACGATGGGCTGGGCGAAGTCGCGCTCGTTGCGATCCTGGTGCAGCGACAGCCGCGCGCCCGGCTCGTAGCGGTTGACGAGGCAGGACTCGGGACGGAAGCCGTCGAAGCCGGCGGCCGCCGCCGCGCGCGTGGCAAGGCTGAGGAACGCCGCGGGCATCGGCGGCCAAGGGAGATCGCTCTCCGGGTCGAGCGGCGCGTAGCGATAGCCGCGGCGGTCGGTGATCCAACCCGCGGCGCCGCAATTGGTCATCGCCACCGACATGCGATAGCCGCCGGGAGTGACCATGTGGCGAAACGGCGCGGCGGCCGCGACCCCTTGCACTGCCGCCACCAACGCGGGTGCTTCCGCGGCGGCGAAGCCGTGCAACAGGATCGCGCCATCGGCGAGCGCCTCGACGCTCGGCACCGGAGAGCTTGCGTCGTCCAGGAGATCGCCCGAGGCCGCGTTGGGAAGGCGGGTCATGGCGCAGATATGGGGATCATCGGCCCGATCGTCCGTCACGGCGCGCCGGCGGTCACTCCGCTTTCGACCGCCGAATTCACGCGCCCAGCGCTTGGTCGAGGTCGGCGACGAGATCGTCGATATCCTCGATGCCGACGGAAAGCCGCACCAGGTTGTCGCCGATGCCGAGCGCCCGGCGCTGCTCCGGCGGCAGCGAGGCGTGCGTCATGATCGCGGGATGCTCGATCAGGCTCTCGACGCCGCCCAGGCTCTCGGCCAGCGCGAACACTTGGACACGCTCCAGGAAGCGCCGCGTCTGGGCGAGATCGCCGGCGAGCTCGACCGTCACCATGCCGCCGAAGCCGTGCATCTGCGCCCGCGCCAGCGTGTGCTGGGGATGGCGGGCAAGCCCGGGGTAGTGGACCGCCGCAATCTTGGGGTGGCGCGCCAGATGCTCGGCGACAGCGAGCGCGTTGGCGCAATGGCGCTCCATGCGCAAGGCCAGCGTCTTCAAGCCGCGCAGCGCGAGGAAACTGTCGAAGGGCCCCGCCACCGCGCCCACCGCGTTCTGCAGAAAGGCGAGGCGGTCGGCGAGCGCCTCGTCGCCGCCGACGATGACGACGCCGCCCACCATGTCGGAATGGCCGTTGAGATACTTGGTGGCGGAGTGCATGACGAGGTCGAAGCCGTGCTCGAGCGGCCGCTGCACGCAGGGGCTGGCGAAGGTATTGTCGGCTACCGTAAGGAGGCCGCGCTGCTTGCCGATCGTGGCGACCATCGCGAGGTCGATGAGCTTCAGCATCGGATTGGACGGCGTCTCGATCCAGATGAGACGCGTTTCCGGCCGGATCGCCGCCTCGAGGGAGGCGCGGTCGGTCATGTCGACATAACTCACGGAAAGCCCGGCCGAGCGCGCCCGCACGCGGGCGAACAGGCGATAGGTGCCGCCATAGAGATCATCGGAAGCGACAATATGGGCGCCCTGGTCGAGCACCTCGAGCAGCGTCGCGGTGGCCGCCATGCCCGAGGCGAAGGCGAAGCCGCACGTGCCGCTTTCGAGATCGGCGATGCAGCGCTCATAGGCCATGCGCGTCGGGTTCTGCGTGCGCGAATATTCGTATCCCTTGTGCACGCCCGGGCTTTCCTGGACGTAGGTCGAGGTGGCGTAGATCGGCGTCATGATCGCGCCAGTGGCGGGGTCGGGCGACTGCCCGGCATGGATGCCCCGCGTCGCCAAGCCTTGCCGATTCTGCTTCTTCCGGTTCATAACGCCTCAGCCGACGCGCCGGCGCAGGTGGTTGATGAGGTCGATGCGGGTGATGAGGCCGATGAACTTGCCGTCCGTCTCTACCACCGCGACGCGATCCCGCGCGAAGATCGGCAGCAGGTCCGCCAAAGGAGCGGTGGGGGCGATGGTCTCGACGCGCGACACCATGGCGCGACGGACCGGCTCATTGAAGGCCGCTGGATCACCGGCGGCCGCCAGCAGCAGATCTGATTCGTCGATGATGCCGACGAGAGTCTCGCCCTCGAGCACCGGCAGCTGCGAGACCTCGTAGAGCTTCATGCGGCGGTGCACGGTGGCGAGCGTATCCTCGGGCGTGACCGTCACGACGCTGCCTTCGGCGTGGCGGCGCCCGATGAGGTCGGTGAGGTCGCCCTGCTCGGCGCGCTCCAGGAGGCCTTGATCGAACATCCAGAAGTCATTGAACATCTTGGAGAGATACTTGTTGCCGCTGTCGCAAACCAGCGTCACGACGCGCTTTTCCTCGGTCTGCTCGCGGCAATAGCGCAGCGCCGCCGCGAGCAGCGTGCCGGTCGAGGAGCCGCCGAGGATGCCCTCGCGCCGCAACAACTCGCGCGCCGCGGCGAAGCTCTCGCGGTCGCTGATGGAATAGGCGCGCCGCACCATGGCGATATCGCAGACCGGCGGCACGAAATCCTCGCCGATGCCTTCAACGAGCCAGGCGCCCGCCGCGACTTTTCGCCCCGCCACCAGCGGCGCCAGAATCGAGCCTTCGGGATCGGCAAGCACCATCTCGACCTTGGGCGAGACGCGAGCGAAGAAGCGGCCGAGCCCGGTGAGCGTGCCGCCGGAGCCGACGCCGACGACGACCGCGTCAAGCTGGTGTTCCATCTGCTGCCAGATCTCAGGTCCGGTGGTGGTTTCGTGCGCCAAGGGGTTGGCCGGATTGGCAAACTGGTTGACGTAGAACGCTCCGCTCTCGCGCGCGATCCGCTCCGCCAGGTCTTGGTAGTAGTCGGGATGGCCTTTGCCGACATCCGAACGCGTGATCCGAATGTCGGCGCCCAAGGCTTTGAGATGCAATACTTTCTCCTGGCTCATCTTGTCCGGGATGACGAGGATGAGACGATAGCCCTTTTGCGCGGCGACGAGCGCCAGGCCGAGGCCAGTATTGCCGGCGGTGGCTTCAATCAGCGTGCCGCCGGGCCCGAGCTTGCCGTCGCGCTCGGCGGCCTCGATGAGCGAAAGGCCGATGCGGTCCTTGATCGAGCCGGCGGGATTCTGGTTCTCAAGCTTGACGTAGAGGCGGCACGGCCCGGTTTCGAAGCGCGTAAGCTCGACCAACGGCGTATTGCCGATCGAATCGAGCACATTGCGGTGGACGGCCATGCCTCTTCCTACGCCCCGTCTCGCCCCGCGGCAAGCGATGCGCGCGCCGCGCGCCGGAGGATACTCTGCTGACGGACCCTGTCAGGAGGCGTTCGCCAGAATGAAGCCGCCGGCGCCGGTGAAAACGACAAGGGCGCCTGATGAGGAGGAGCAGATGGGATCGACCCGCGTCGACACTGAAAGCATGGACTGGCAGCCGGGAAGCCCGCTCTACGGCCCGGCGTCCCTCTATGAGGGGCGCGAGCTGGTGCAGCTCAAGGTGCTGAGCGACCGGCGCGCCGAAGGGGGAGGGATCGCTTTCCTGGTGAAGTTCACGCCGCCCGCGGGCAAGCTGATCAAGATCATCGCCGTGGCGCGCTCCGACGAGCATGCGCTGACGCTTGAAGGCGGACGCGGCACCAAGTCCGGCGCGGCGTTGCGTTCGGCGGGCAACTACGTCCTGAACCCGAAGGGCCAGCCGCACAGCGCCCTCATCTCCAGCGAGACGACCGCGCTCGTCGTCTATGCCGGCGAACCGGACGAGATCACCGGGTTCGAAGTGCTCGATATCGAGGGCCGGGCCTGAGGGAGCTGACGCTTCGCTGAGCGGCTCACGCCGCCGCGGCGAGCAGGCTGCGCACCGCGGCGACGAGCTGGCTCGGCGGCACCGGCTTCGGCACGAGCGTGCCGTGCAGCTCGTCGAGCTGGCGCCGTGGCAGATTGAGGAAGCCGGTGAGATACATGATCCGCAGGCCCGGCCGGAGCTTGCGGGCGCGATCGGCCAGCTCGAAGCCGTCCATGCCGCCGGGCATGACGATGTCGGTGATCAGCAGGTCGAAGCAGATGTCCTCCTTGAGCAGCATCAAGGCCACCTCCGCGGTCGGCACCGCGTGCAGGAAGTAGCCTTGCCGCGCCAGGACGCGACGCACCAGATCGCGCATGGCGGCATCGTCGTCGACGAAGAGAATGCTCTGCATCACACGGGGTCTCCGCTCCGGTCCCGCCAGTATCCTCTGCCGACCTTTCTATTGTATGTGGCAAATTTTGGTGCGCGCCCTGTCCGGAAGTAGGCGGTCGATTAACGACGGTTAAGCAAGGTCCCTTGCTTCAGCTGCCGCTGATCGCCGTGCTCGACAAGAGCCGGGTCGGGAAGCCCGCGGCGCTAAGAGCGGTCGTGATCTCGCCGACGTGGCTGGCATTGCGCGTCTCGATGATCGCATCGATCTCGGCGAGCTTCACCGACACGTCCTGGAAGAGTCGCTGGTGATAGATCTCGACGATGTTGCCGCCGACCTCGCCGATGATGGCGCAGATTTGGGCGAGCGCGCCGGGCATGTCGGAGATCTCGATACGCAGCCGCACCAGGCGGCCGGCCCGCACCAGCGCGCGCTGCAGGATCGAGGCCAGCAGCCGCGCGTCGATGTTGCCGCCCGAGAGCACGAGTCCCACCCGCTTGCCGCGAAAGCGCTCGCGATGCGCGAGCAACGCCGCCAGCGGCGCGGCGCCGGCGCCCTCGACGACGAGCTTCTCGCTGTCGAGCAGCACGGCCACCGCGTGCTCGAGCGCGTCCTCCTCGGCGACCAGCAGATCGTCGACCAGCGCCGCGACGACGGCGCGGGTGAGACGGCCGGGTTCCATGACGGCGATGCCCTCGGCAAGCGTCGTGCCGCCGCGCGGCGGCGCGCCGCGCCCGAGCGCCGCGAGCATCGACGGATAAAGCGCGGCTTCGACGCCGATGATCGCAATCGAGGGTTTTTCCGCCTTGGCGGCGATGGCGATGCCGGAGACGAGACCGCCGCCGCCCACCGGCACGATGAGCGCGTCGAGCCCGGGGTGGTCCGCCAGCAGCTCGAGCGCCACCGTGCCTTGCCCGGCGATGACCGCGGCGTCGTCATAGGGATGGACGAAGGCGAGGCCGTCGCGGCGCGCGATCTCGTCGGCAGCGGCGCGCGACTGCGCGAGCCCGGCGCCGCTCAGCACGACGCGCGCGCCATAGGCCTCCGTGCGCTCGACCTTGGTGAAAGGCGTGTCGGCGGGCATGACGATGGTGGCGGGAATGCCGAGCCGGCGCGCATGGTAGGCGACGCCTTGCGCGTGATTGCCGGCCGACATGGCGATGACGCCGGCACGGCGCTGCGCCGCATCGAGGCTCAAGAGCTTGGCCAGCGCGCCGCGCTCCTTGAAGGAGCCGGTGGGGTGGAGCGTCTCGAGCTTGAGCACGACGCTGGCGCCGGAAAGCTCGGAGAGCGCCGGCGACGGCACCGCCGGGCTGCGCAGCACGGCGCCGGCGATGGCATCGGCGGCGGCACGGATCTCGGCCGGGCTCACCGGCAGCGTCATGGCGGCGCCAGCACCAGGCTGCCGCCCGCGGCGCCGCCGTCGAGCGCGACATAGGCGCCATCGCGCCACAACGCCATCAGGTCGCTGTAGTGCGGCGAGAGGATGTTGCCGGATTGCCCTGGCGCGATGACGAAGCGCGCTTCGTCGGGGACGGCGAGATCGACGATCATGCGCAGGGTGGGGCCGTGCACGTCGGCATAGGGCTCGCGCCCGGCGAAGCGGCTCGCGCCGCGATTGAGGGTGTCGTAGCCGCCATCGGCGGGAATCTCCGTGGCAAGGAGATGGCCCAGCACCGGCACGCTCGCCCAAAGCGGATTGGCGAACGCGGCCGGATGCGCGCGCCCCCAGCTCCAGCCGTCCATCGCCGCGCCGTAGCGCTGGCCAAGCTCGGCGAGCGCGCGCTCTAAGGATGAGGCGAGCTCTTCCGCGCAAGAGGTCGCGCACCACTCGGGATGCGCGGTGAGGATCAGGCGGACCACGTCGGGATGGGGGCTCACGTCCCAATATTCCTGAAAATCGCCCGCGCCGATCTTGGCGGAGAAGACCGTGCGCGTGAACTCGCGCAGCCAGGCGGTGAAGATGAGCGGCGCCGCCGCGGTGCGGTCCATGCGCCCGTCCCAGGCGCGCAGGAGTTCGAGCGCATCGGCGGAGGTCTTCGACTTGGGCGTTGTGGCCAGCATCGGCGGCAGCAGCGCGCGCGTCATGAGCGAGAACGCATCGGTCTGGATCGCCGCCGAGGCGTCGGGCGATTGCCGCGGGCTCGCCTCAAGCAGTTCGGCGATGCGCTCGGCGCGGTTCGGCAAATCCCAATCGCGGCCGAGGAAATAAGGATAGCTCTCCGGCACGATGCGGTTGTTAGCGCTGAGGATGCGGCCGCTCGGCGGGTCGAAGGCGGTGGGCAGCCGGTCGAAGGGAATGCTACCGGTCCAGTCGTAGTCGCCGCTCCAGCCCGGCGCCGGCAGCCAGCCGTCGCCCTTGGCGCGGATCGGCACGCGCCCGGGCGCGATGAAGCCGATATGGCCGTCAATATCGGCGTAGACGACGTTCTGCTGTGGTGCCACGAAATCGGCGAGCGCGGCGCGGAACGCGTCCCAGTTCTGGGCGTGGTTCATCGCCCAGAGCGCCTGCGGCGTGCGGTCCTCGCCGGAAAGGAACGTCGCCTGCAGCGCCAATACCGTGTCGGGCGCGGCCTCGCCGCCGCGGTAGGCGGCGCCGAGATCGGAGATCACCGGCCCGTGCCGCGTCTCGCGCACCTCGAGCGATTGCGGCTTGCCGCCGGCGACGAGGATCTCCTCGCGGCGGATGGCGAAGGGCTGCGACCCGCCGGGGGTCAGGTAGCGCGTCTTGTCGGCGGGATCGATACGCTCGATGAAGAGATCGGAGACATCGCTCTCGGTGTTGGTGAAGCCCCAGGCGATGCGCCGGTTATGGCCGATGATGACGAAGGGCCCGCCGGGCGCGGTGACGCCGGCGAGCGTCTGCTGCGGCGTCTCGATCCGCGCGAGGTACCAGATGCTCGGCGCCGAGAGGCCGAGATGCGGATCATTCGCCAGCAGCGGCTTGCCCGACGCGCTGTGCCTGCCGTCGACCACCCAGTTGTCGGAGGCGAAGGCGGGCGCCGGCGGAATCGCCGCGGCGATGTCGCCGAGCGCCAGGTCCTTCAGCCACAGCGCCGCCTCGCTCACCGCGATCGGCGCGTCCTTCGGATAGGGCGGGTAGAGCACGGCAAGATCGTCGGGGCCGAGATGCTGCGCCAGGCGCGCATGCATCAGCTCGCGGCGGAAGCTGCCGCCGAGTCCCTGCGCCATGAGCTTGCCCCAGGCCAGCGTGTCGGCGGGCCGCCACGGCTCGGGCGCGGCGTCGACGAAATTGTAGGCGCTGACGAGATCGTATTCCGGTGGCAGCGCGCCGCCATGCTGGGCGAGGTAAGCGTTGACGCCGGCGACGTAGGAGTCGAGCACACGCTGCAGCTCGGGCGTGAGTTCCGCGTATTGCCGTTCGCCGGCGCGGTAGAGGCCGAGCGTGCGGAAATAGCGGTCACTGGCGAGCGCGCGCTCGCCGAACCATTCGGAGAGCCGCCCCGCGACCAGGCGGCGCATCAGGTCCATCTGGAAAAGCCGATCCTGCGCGTGGACGAATCCCAGCGCGAACGCCGCATCGACGTCGCTTGCGGCGTGGATCGTCGGAATGCCGTGCGCATCGCGATCGAGACGCACCTCGGCGACGAGGCCCTTGAGGACCACGCGGCCCTCGCTTTGGGGCAGCGACGAGCGCAACCACAGGAACGCCCCACCCAAAAGCGCCAGCACGACGAGCAGGAGCGAGAAAAGCAGGCGACGCGCGAGCTTGCGCATCCCGCCACGCCTCGCGCGCTCAGCCGAGATTGAGAATGATGGTCTTCTTCTGGGTGAAATGCTCGAGCATGGCCTCGAGCGAGGCTTCCTTGCCCAGCCCGGAATTCTTGACGCCGCCATAGGACATGCCGGCCTGCACCACCAGGTTCTGGTTGACCTGGACAAGGCCGGCCTCGAGCCGCTGCGTGGCGTCGAGCGCGGTCTTGAGGTCGCGCGTCCAGATGGTGGCGGCGAGGCCGTAGTCGGTGTCGTTCGCTTGGCGGATCGCCTCCTCATAGTCGCGGAACTTGATGATGCAGGTCACCGGGCCGAAGATCTCCTCGCGGCAGAGCTTGTTGTCGTTGGCGATGCCGGTGAAGATCACCGGCTGCACGTAGTACCCGTGCGCGAGCTTGGTGTCGGCGGGCATGGCAGAGCAGCGCAGCGCCTTGGCGCCGGGGCTCTCCTCGCCCAGCTTGATATAGCTCTTGACCTTGTCGAACTGCTGCTTGGAGATGATGGTGCCGATGTCGGTCCCCTCGTCGAGCGGGTCGCCCATCTTCATCGCGTCGACCTTGGCCTTGAGCTTGGTGATGAAGGCGTCGTGGATGCTGTCATGGACGAAGATGCGGCTCGCCGCGGTGCAGCTCTGGCCCTGGCGGGTGAAGCGCATGCCGATGACCGCGCCGTCCACCGCCTTGTCGAGATCGGCATCGCCCATGACGATCATCGGGCTCTTGCCGCCGAGTTCGAGCGTCACCGGGATGAGCTTGTCGGCGGCGGTGCGGTAGACGAGCTTGCCGGTCTCGACCGAGCCGGTGAAGGTCACTTTGCCGACGCCCTTGTGCTCGACCAGCGGGGCGCCGCAGCCGGGGCCGTCGCCGGAAAGAATGTTGAGGACGCCGGGGGGCAGCACCTGGTTCATGACCTGGCAGGCGCGCAGCACGGCGAGCGGCGCCTCTTCGGCCGATTTCACCACCACCGCGTTGCCGGCAACCAGCGCCGGCGCGATCTTCAAGGCCATCAGCAGCAGCGGCACGTTCCAGGGAATGATGGCGCCGACCACGCCGATCGGCTCGCGCTGAGTGATCGTGAGCATGCCCGGCTTGAACGGCACGCTCTCGCCTTTCATCTCCGAGCCGAGTCCGCCATAGAAGATGAGCACGTCGGCGAAGACGCCAGCCTCGACGCGGCTCTCGGTGCGGATCGCCTTGCCAGTCTCGAGCGTGATCAAGCGAGCGATCTCCTCGACGTGGTCGTTGAGGAGGCGGCCGCAATCGTAGACGAGGCGGCCGCGCTCGCGCGCCGCCAGCTTGGCCCAGGCCTTCTGCGCTTTCTGCGCCGCCCGGACGGCGACGTCGACGTCGGGCGCGGTGCCTTCGGCGGCGTCGGCGACGCGCTCCTGAGTCGCGGGGTTGACGACGGAGAAGGTCCGTCCCGTCACCGCCGGCACCAGCGCGCCGTCGATCAACAGCTTGTTCGAGAGCTGGCGCGCCAGGGCGCGCGGATCGAGCACGGGCTCAAGCCGGTTTTGCAGCATCGCATCCTCCCAAGCGCCAAAAAGCAGGGTTGGCGCGGGGTTATAGCGCCGGCTTACTCCGAAGGCGAGGGCGCCGACCGCCGCTTGGCGGTGCGGGAAGCGCTGCTGCAACGCGGCGCCGACGATGGCGATGCGATCCGCGCTCGCTCACGCACTTCTCATGCGCCCCGTCCGGCAGAAAAGACCGTCAATAGGGGCGCTTCTGGGCAAGGGAGAATGGGCCCATTGATGGCGGCGCTGCCGGCGGCGATCGTCCGTGGCGATCCTTTATATCCTGGGCGAGGTGCTGGTGCGGGCGATCGGGCCGGGCTGGGACGATCTCTAGGGGGCTCGCGGGATTTGCGGCGATCGTGGCGGTGCTGATCTTCGTCAATCGGACGCTAAAGCAGCAATCGGGCAAGCCGAGCTGAGAGCGCCGCTCTCCCGCTCGCGCGGGCGAGGGCTTCTCTAGAGCCCTAGCTCCCCTAGCAGCTTGGCCCGGTCGGCGTCGAGCTCGGGTGCCGGCGCGCGCGTCGGCGGGTCGGGGAAAGCGGAGAGCTTCAGCGGATTGCCGGCGAGCGTCAGGCGGCCGGAAACCGGATCCTCCACCGTCACCAGCATGTTGCGCGCCTTGACCTGAGGGTTGGCGAGCGCGCTCGCGACGCTGTTGATCGGGCCGCAGGGGATGCCGGCGCGCTCGAGCCGCTCGATCCAGGCGGATGTGGGCGCCGTCTTCAGCACCGCCTCGATCTCGCGTTTCAAGGCGGGCTCGTTGCGGTTGCGCAGCTCGTTCGTGGCGTATTGCCGCTGAGCGGCGAGATCGGCGCGGCCCAGCGCGTCGCAGAGCTTGACGAAGAGCGCGTCGTTGCCGGCGGCGATGATCATCGCCCCGTCGCCCGTGGCAAAGGCCTCGAAGGGCGTGATCGAGGGATGGCGCGCGCCGAGCGGCCCTGGCACTTCGCCGGTCACCGTGTACCGCATGATCGCGTTCTCGAGCAGCGCCAACTGGCAGTCGAACATCGCGATGTCGACCTTGGTCGCCTCGCCGGTCCGTTCGCGATGGAGGAGCGCGGCGTTGACGGCGACCGCGGTGTAAAGCCCGGCGCCGATGTCGCCGATCGACATACCGATACGCACCGGCGGCTGCCCGGGATGGCCGGTGATGCTCATGATCCCGCCGAGGCCCTGCACCACCATGTCGTAAGCGGGCTTTTGCGAGTCGGGGCCGCTATGGCCGAAGCCCGATGCCGCGGCATAGACGAGGCGGGGGAAACGAGGATGCAGCGCCGCCCAGCCATAGCCGAGCTTCTCCATGGTGCCGGGGCGGAAATTCTCGACAAGAACGTCGGCCTTCGCCAGCAGCGCCTCGAAGATGCGCTTGTCGGCGGTTGCCTTGAGATCGAGCGCGATCGATTCCTTGCCGCGGTTGACCGAGCTGAAATAACTGGACTTGCCCTTGACGAAAGGCCCGTATTCGCGCGCGTCGTCGCCCTTGCCCGGCGGCTCGACCTTGATCACGCGCGCGCCGAGCTCGGCCATCAGGAAGGTGCAGTAGGGTCCGGCAAGAATGCGCGAAAGATCAATGACGGTGATGCCGGAAAGCGGCCCGCGAGCGGCCATGAGCGAATGATCCCTGGTGGTGGCGAACGGCCGGTCTTAGCGCAGGCCCTTGACGGCGGCAAACGCGTGGGACTGATCAGCCCTTCGGCGGGAGATCGATCTGGTAGGTGATCCAGCCGGTGCGTGTCGCGTGCCGGTCATAGACCCCGCGCGCGCGATAGTTGTTGTCGGCAGTGAGCCAGCGGATCAAGGTCCAGCCGCGTTGGCGCGCCACCTCCGCCATCGCCGCAATGAGCCGGTCGGCGACGCGCTTGCCGCGAAGCTTCGGCTCGACGAAGAGATCGTCGAGGAAGCCGGCGGTGGTGCCGGTGAGCGGCCGCGGCATGGGGCGGAAATGCGCAAGCCCGACGACGCGGTCGTCGCCGGTGCGCGCCAGCAGCGCTTCGAGCACATGGTTGGGATCGAGCAGCCAGCCCCACACGCGGCCCGCGATCTCGTCGTTCATCGGCCGCTTGTAGAAGCTGGCGTAGCCCTCATAGAGCTTGCGCCAATCGGCCCGATCCTCCGGCCGCGGCAGTCCGATGGTGATGTCGTCCATTGCGCTATGATCCCCCGTGCTCGAGTCCACATCCGCCGCCTAGCAGGGATGTCCCGCCATGTCCATGATCGCCCGCTCGCTCTCCTGCCTCGGGCCGCACGGCTTTCATCGCCTCGCCTATTGGGAATGGCCGGGTCCGCCGGGCGGGCGCACCGTCCTCTGCCTCCATGGCCTCACCCGCAATGGCCGCGATTTCGACACGCTCGCCGAAGCCCTCTCGGCGACCTGCCGCGTCGTCGCTCCCGACATGCCGGGGCGGGGCAAAAGCGAGTGGCTCAATTTCCCCGCGGATTACGGCTATCCCGTCTATCTCGGCGACGTCGCCGCGCTGATCGCCCGTCTCGGCGTGGTCGAGCTTGATGTCGTCGGCACTTCGATGGGCGGACTCCTCGGCATGTTGCTGGCGTCCTTTGCCGGCACCCCGATCCGGCGGCTGGTGATCAACGATGTCGGTCCGCTCGTCGCCAAGGAAGGGGCGGTGCGCATCGCAACATATGTCGGCGAGGATCCGAGCTTTGCCGATGTCGTGGCGCTCGAGGCGGTGTTGCGCCAGCGCGCGGCGCCCTTCGGGCCGCTGAGCGATGCGCAATGGCGCCATCTCGCCAGCGTCAGCGCGCGGGCAAAGCCCGACGGCACCCTCGGCTTTGCCTATGATCCGGCCATATCCGAAGCCTTCCGCGCCGCGCCGGCGGCCGATGTCGACCTCTGGGCGCAATGGGACGCCATCTCCTGCCCGACCCTGGTGCTGCGCGGCGCCCAGTCGGACATTCTGCGCGCGGAGGATGCCCAGGCGATGACGCAGCGCGGCCCCAAGGCGCGGCTCATCGAGTTTCCCGGCATCGGCCATGCCCCGGCGCTGATGGCGGCGGACCAGATCGCCGCCATCCGCGACTTCCTGCTTGGCTGAAGCGGGAGCGCTCACCGGCTATCTCGCGCCGGAAGGCTTTGTCGCCGAGCTCGCCCAGGAGCTCGGCACGACGTTGCGCCAAACTCATGGCCGGCTGTTGCTGGCCGACGGCCCGCCATTGCCCACCGCCTGGGTCGCCAATCTCTGGTACGCGCCCGAGCGCATCGCCATTGCCTCGATCGGCGATGCCGCCAACAAGCTCCGCGCGATCCAGCGCAACTGGGCGCTCTACGCCCATGGGCATCATCGCCGCGCCGCGCTCATCGCCGAGCGGTTGCCGAAAGTCTCGGCGAAACCGCTCGTCTTCGGCGCGCCGGCGCCGGCGGCGCCGCTCGGCTCCTGGACTCTGCTCGACGCCAACACGCTGCTGGCATCGCCGCGCTGCTCGAGCGCCTTTCCCAACGGAGCGGTGAGCTTCCTCGAGGACCGCGCGGCGCCGCCGAGCCGCGCCTATCTGAAGCTTTGGGAGCTCTTTACGGTCGTTGGCGAACGACCGCGCCCAGGCGAGTTCTGCCTCGATCTCGGCGCCAGCCCCGGCGGCTGGAGCTGGGTGCTGCAGGGCCTGGGCGCGTGCGTCATCAGCGTCGACAGGGCGCCGCTCGATCCACGCATCGCCGGGCTTCCCAACATCGAAGAGCGCCGGCAAAGCGCTTTCTCCGTCGAGCCGAAGGATGTCGGTGGAATAGATTGGCTGTTCTCGGACGTTGTCTGTTATCCCCGCCGCCTGCTGGCCTTGGTCGAGCGTTGGCTCGCCGCCGGTATCTGTCGGCGCTTCGTTTGCAGCGTAAAGTTTCAAGGACCAACCGACCATGAAACCGCTCGTTGTTTCGCCGCCATTCCCGGCTCTCGCCTCCTCCACCTCCACCACAACAAGCACGAGCTGACATGGATACGCCTCGGCTGACGCCGGCGGCTCTCGGCTTTCCGCCGTTCCTGCCACGCGCACCCTGGTGGGGCGGAGATCTTCAGACGCTGCGCAACTTCCTCGTGCGGCGGCGGGCGCGGCTTGCCGACTATGCCGGGCTCCGGCTGGTGCTGCCGCTCGGCGACGGCAGCGGCGACCGGCTTGCGGTGGCGCTCAATCTTCCCGCGCCGCAAGCGGTGGCGAAGCCGCTGGCGGTGCTGGTGCACGGTCTCACCGGCGGCGAGGACAGCCTCTACATGCGCCGCAGCGCCGCATATCTCCTCGGCCTGGGCTATCCTGTGCTGCGCCTCAATCTGCGCGGCGCCGGGCCCTCGCGCCCGCTGTGCCGCTTGCGCTACCACGCCGGGCGGAGCGAGGATTTCGCCGCGGTGCTCGACGCCTTGCCGCCGCCGCTCGCCGCCCCCGGCGTCATCGCCATCGGCTTCTCGCTCGGCGCCAACATGCTGCTCAAATACCTGGGCGAGCGCGGCGGGCAGACGCGGCTCAAGGCGGCGGTCTCGGTCTCGGCCCCGCTCGACCTCGCCGCCGCGGCGCGCTGGATCATGCGCCGGCGCAATGCGCTCTACCACGCCTATCTCCTCGGCAACCTGAAGCGCGAAGCGCTTCAGCCGAGCGCAGAGCTCAGCGCCGAGCAGCGCCGCGCCATCCGCGCTGCGCGCAGCATTTGGGAGTTCGACGAGCGCTTCGTGGCACCCGCCAACGGCTTCGCCGGCGCCGAGGACTATTACGCGCGCAATTCCTCCGGACGCTTTCTCGACGCGATCGGCGTGCCGACGCTGGTGATCTACGCGCAGGATGACCCCTGGATTCCGCCGACGCCCTATCTCTCCCGCGACTGGCAGCGCAATCCGCGGCTGCTGCCGCTGCTCCCGGAGCGCGGCGGCCATGTCGGCTTCCTCGGACGGAACCACCGCGTTCCCTGGCACGACCTCTGCATCGGCCGGTTCTTGGCAAGCGCGCTCAGCCAGCCCTGAGCGCGCGGGCGGCGTCCACCGCGGAATAGGTCAGGACGCCATCGGCGCCGGCGCGCTTGAAGGCGATGAGCGCCTCGAGGATCGCCCAGCGGTCGAGCCAGCCGCGCTCGATGGCGCCGGTCAGCATGGAATACTCGCCGCTCACCTGATAGGCGAAGGTCGGCACGCCGAAGCGCTCCTTGACGCGCCGGACGATGTCGAGATAGGGGAGGCCCGGCTTCACCATCACCATGTCGGCGCCTTCAGCGATATCGAGCGCCACCTCGCGCAGCGCCTCGTCGCCGTTCGCCGGGTCCATCTGATAGGTGCGCTTGTCGGCCTTGCCAAGCGAGGACTTCGAGCCGATCGCGTCGCGGAACGGCCCGTAGAAGGCCGAGGCGTATTTCGCCGCGTAGGACATGATGCGCACGCGCTCGAAGCCTTTGGCGTCGAGCGCGTCGCGGATGGCGCCGACGCGGCCATCCATCATGTCGGAGGGCGCGATCACGTCGCAGCCGGCCTCGGCCTGCACCAGTGCCTGGCGGCAGAGGATCGCCACCGTCTCATCGTTGGCGACATCGCCCTCGCGCAGCACGCCGTCATGGCCGTGCGTGGTGAAGGGATCGAGCGCCACGTCGCAGAGGACGCCGAGGCCGGGAAGCGCCGCCTTCAGCGCGCGCGTGGCGCGGCAGACGAGATTTTCCGGATTGAGGGCCTCCGCCCCGTCGGGGGTCTTGCGCTCTTGCGGCGTCGCGGGGAAGACGGCGATCAAGGGAATGCCGAGCGCTTGAGCCGCGCCCGCCGCGTCGACCAGCGCCGGGATCGACAGGCGGTCAACCCCGGGCATGGATGGGATCGACGCGCGTGCGGCCTTCTCGTCATGCACGAAGACCGGCCAGATCAAGTCAGCGGCGGTGAGCACATGCTCGCTGACGAGTCGACGCGACCAGTCGTCGCGGCGGTTCCGGCGCATGCGGATCCGGGGATAGGCACCGAGCGGCGGGGGAGAGCGGGTCACAGCGTCACCTCGAGCAATCGCCCAACCCCTCTCCCGCGACGGCGGAGGGGGGTTGTTTCAGCATGAGGAGCCAAGGCCTAACGTCAAGACGTCTCGGCGCCTTGTAGTTGTCTGATGCCGTGGGCACAATGCGCCCGCCACAACCGGGAGTGCGAAGCATATGGCCGATCCGACGCTGCGCAACGGCATCTTTCTGGCGCCGTTCCATCCGACCGGCGAGGACCCGACGCTCGCCATCCGGCGCGACCTCGAGCTCGTCGAATGGCTCGACCGGCTCGGCTACGAGGAGGCTTGGATCGGCGAGCATCACTCGGCCGGCTTCGAGATCATCTCCTCGCCCGAGGTCTTCATCGCCGCCGCGGCCGAGCGCACCAAGCGCATCAGGCTCGGCACCGGTGTGGTGTCGCTGCCCTACCACAACCCCCTGATGGCGGCGAACCGCATCATCCAGCTCGACCACATGACCATGGGCCGGGTTATGTTCGGCGCCGGGCCCGGGCTCCTCACCTCCGACGCGATGATGCTCGGCATCGAGCCGATGAAGCAGCGCGACCGCATGATGGAATCGCTCGACGTCATCCTGCGGCTCTTCCGCGGCGAGACCGTGACCGAGACGACCGAGTGGTACAGGCTGAAAGAAGCCAGGCTCCATCTCTTGCCCTATACGCGGCCCTATCCCGAGGTCTGCGTCGCGAGCACGGTGACGCCCTCGGGTGGGCGCGCCGCCGGCACCTACGACCTCGGCATGCTCTGCGTTGCCGCCACCCAGCCCGACGGCTTCGACGCGCTGGCGGTCAACTGGAAGGTGGCGCAGGAGATCGCCGCCGAGCACGGCCGCACCATGGACCCGGCGCGGCTGCGCCTCGTCGGTCCCATGCACATCGCCGAGACGCGCGAGGAGGCGCGGGCCAACGCCGCTTTCGGCTTCTACCAATGGTTCGACTATTTCCAGCGCATCAACCCCGCGCGCTTTGCCGCGCTGCCGAAGGGCGATCCGCTCGACATCCTCATCGCCGCCGGCGGCATCGTCGTCGGCACGCCCGAGGACGCGATCAAGCAGGTCGACCGTCTCTATGCCAAGCAAGGCACGTTCGGCGCGTTCCTGCAGCTCGCGCACAACTGGGCCAATTGGGAATCCACGAAGAAGTCCTACGAGCTTTATGCGCGCTACGTGGTGCCGCATTTCCGCCAAGCGAATCGGCATCGCGTCGAATCCCTGGAATGGACCACGGCGCACAATCAGGAGATCGTGGCGATGAGCCAGGCTGCGGCGCAGGCCATGTTCGCCAAGCACAAGGCCGAGCGCGAGGCCAAGAAGGCGAAGAGCGCGGCGGCGGAATAGCGCCGCTCGCGCGCTACGGGAGAAGCGCCCGTTGCGCCTCGCTCTGCTGCTCGCACTCCCGGTAGCGGCCTATGTCCTGATCGTGGCCGCGCTCTATGTCGGGCAGCGCCGCCTGCTGTTTCAGCCGCGACAGGATGCCGAGGCTGCGCTTGCCCCTTCGGCGTCGATGACCGCGGTGAGAAGCGAAGCGGAGGACGGCATCGTCGTCACGCACTGG
>JGI12186J15620_100103_pt2 | contig 30103 bp, 31 predicted proteins | sample FosCloommunities_FD_15620 | JGI IMG/M metagenome (IMG submission 15620) | reverse complement strand
CGACTCTAGAGGATCCCACCAGGAAACAGCCTAGGAACACTTCTCCTCCGTCTTCTTGCGAGGAATTGACTACGATCGCGCTCTCCCTCCGAGACCGTGTTGGCTTGAACCCAGCGCAACGCTTTCGTTTGGTCGGCGTTGGTCTGAGCAACTTTCACGACCCCGAGGATGAAGCTGCCCAGCCAGCTCTTTTCACATGGCGGTAGCAGGTCGGCTTCAGGTTTGCCCCCTCATCCACGACGCAGGCAGGATCATGAATTGCAGATACCTCGGCTGCGCCATCGCCTGCGCTCTCGTTGCCCGTCGCGCCAAAAGCCAGCCAGCACGGCGACACCCTCAGGCCTGCAGCTGAAACCGCTAAGATCGCTGGTCGGCGCCCGCGGTTCCAAACCGGCCGCGGGGATGCCCCCCCACAACGCCAGCCAACCAACGACTACACTGATTCGTACACGATTAACCACATGATTGCCCCCGGCGGGCTCCCAAAACCATACGGATTCCGCGCCCACGCCAAGCGCGATGCGCCGAACTAACCCATGGAGCACGGCGTTTCCGCACACGCCTAGGCGTCAAGTTATACTAGAGACCATGGATCAACTAGGAATGGGACTACCTGACGAAGCTGGGTGTCGAGCACCGCGCAGCGAGGGCTCGATCCTGTCGATCGATTATGGCAGGGAGAGGATGGGTTTGGCCATTGCCGGCGCGAACGCCAAAACGGCGCAGCCGCACGGTACTTTGGAACGGATCAACCGGAATGAAGACATGCGGCGCCTGCGCGAGCTCGCGCGCGAGCACCGGGTACAACGAATCGTCGTGGGATTGCCGCTTAACCTGGACGGGACGCGCGGCGCAATGGCGGAAGAAGCCGAGCGGTTTGCCCGGCGTGTTCAGAAGCAGCTGGGCGTGTTGGTCGAGATGGTTGACGAACGGTTGACAAGCTGGGAAGCGGAGCGTTTGCTCGAGGAAACACAGGGAAGATTTCTCGGTGGCCCCCCAAAGGGTGGCAGGATGCAGAGAAAGTCGAGGGAAAGACCCACCGTGGATGCCGTAGCCGCTGCCGTGATCCTCAACGAATATCTCGAGCGCCAGACACAGCCGGCGGCACTCCGTTGAGATGATGCCAAGGGTGAACGCGAGGCAGGATTGAAATATTTGCTCTATCTGGTCCTGGTGGTCGTTCTTGCCGCCGGTTGCTACGCGGCGTGGATGTGGTACAGCATTACGCAGCCCTACCAGGATTTTCCTAAAGAAGGACTCTTTGTCGACATTCCGCACGGGGCTTCGCCGCGGTTCGTCGGCTATCTGCTGAAGCAAAACGGCGTGCTTCGCAGCAAGCTGGCTTTCGAAATCTATGCGCGGCGTCATCCGGCACGCACGCTACGGGCCGGCGAGTATTTCTTCGACCATCCTATGACGGGAAGCGACGTTTTCTGGAAAATCGCCAACGGGCAGATTTATGAGCAGGCTTTCACGGTGCGCGAAGGCGAAACCATTTTTGACATCGCCCGCAACTTGCAAGCCGGCAAGCTCATGGCGGCGAGCGATTTCCGTTTCGCGGCAAGCGACCCATCTCTGATTCGCGATTTCGCGCCCGAGGCCCGGACGCTCGAGGGATTTCTCTTTCCTGCCACCTACGAACTTCCGCGCCATCCGCTGGCGAGCGAGCTAACCGCCCAAATGGTCCACAAGTTCAAAGAACAGTGGAAGCGCCTCGGCGGTTCCGATGCAAACGGCCAAACGCCCTCGGACGGACAAACCGCGGCGAAGACGCCCAGCGGCGCCGAAGACCAAAGCATCTCGAATATGGAAAGTCCCACCGCACGCTTGCGCATCGTGACGCTCGCTTCGCTCGTCGAACGAGAAACACCCAAGCCGGAGGAACGCCCCCTGGTGGCCAGCGTTTTTAGCAACCGACTTCGCAAAGGAATGCGGCTGCAATGCGACCCCACGGTGATGTATGGCATGGAGCGGATGGGCCAGTACAAACCCAGGCTCACCGGAAAGGATTTAACCTTCGATTCACCGTACAATACCTACGAGCACGGAGGGCTTCCCCCTGGCCCGATTGGAAATCCCGGCGAAGCATCGCTGCGCGCGGCGCTGCACCCCGAGGAGACCAGTTTTCTTTACTTCGTTGCGAATACCCAGGGCGGCCATTTTTTCAGCACTACGCTCGAGGAGCACAATAGAAATGTACTGAAGTATCGGCGGCTTCTGGCGGGGCTTCCCGCAGACCCGCCACCTCCGCCGCCAAGTGCAAAGAAACGTCAGACGACCCCGGAGCATCAACAAAAGCAGCAGCACCGAGGCAATGCTCGATGACCCAGCTACTCAAGAACAAGAAAGCGCTGATCCTGGAAACGGCGCGCGAGATCAACGCCCAAAAATGGACACCTGCTGAGATTGAGCAGCTGCGGTTGAGGCTTTTGGCGGAACACGGCGAAGCGGGTAAAGCCGGCACGGACTATATCGCCGATGTTTTGAAGGACGCCGGGCACAAAGTTTTACTCTCGATGCAGGAAGAGGCCGAGGAACAATACGAAGAGGAGTTTGAGGACCTGCTGCACTTCAAAACTTTAGGGGACGCCGAAGTGAGCATCATGCGTCTGGACGAACTCATGCGCAAGTTTCGTGCGCAAGGCGAGAAGGCCGCCGTGGAGCGGGTGTTGGAAGTCGCCAGGCTTGGAAAGCGCCGTGCGGAGATGATCGCGCGTAACCACAAAGTTGAACCCCAGAAGCGTTCGGAGAAAGTCGAGATCGCCAGCTGGTTCCGTATTTGGCTGGAGACCCCTGATTCTTTCTTTGATTGGCTGGAAGTCCGCAAGCAGTCGCCCGAATTTCAGCAAAAATTTCCGCGCGTTGAGGACGAAGAATGAACACTCCCGGCGTTCCGGCCACCGGGAACGGCGCGCTCGAGTTGCCTCCTTTCTCGCTGGATGTGCAGGCGCTGGACCTCGGCAACGAGGTGAAGGCCGTCGGGCTGGAGTTGGTGGAAACCGAAAACCGCGAGCCGGTGCGCGGGAAAGACGGCGCGGAAATCTGGTCGGAGGTCTTTCCGGGGCTGGCGGGCAAAGATCCTTATGTTGTGGATTTTTTCAGCCACATCGATCGCGTGCGGGAGTTCTGCAAATCGCGGGAAATCGCATGGCGGGAAGCTGCGGAGCGCTGCGTGGTAGTTCCTTCGCCCAGCGCTCAAGAGTTGCAGCAACTCTTCGAGCGCTTCGAGCGGGAAACCTTTGGCATCCGCGCTGGAACCGCCACCGAAGCCGCCGACAGCGCGCTGGAAGATCAGCTTTTAGAAGCGTGGCCTTATTTTTGCAAAAGTGATCGTAGAAATCCCACGCTTTCGGCCCGGTGACGACAATAGTGCCCAGGGCGAATTGGATCAAAAGGCTCTCGTGCTTAGGATTGTAATGGGTCCCGAGCACCTGGTGAAAGGGAATCCCCCAACACGCACCGTCATCACACAAGAACCGCACAATGTGAGGGGACTGCTGTTCCTGCCAGGCGTGCGACTTCGGACCGTACTGTTCTTTGAGGGAAAGCGCCGGGTTAACGTTCATCACCCATTCTTATTTTCTCCAGGGAGCTCGAGCGGTCTTGGCCAAAATGAGATTCGCCCTTGGTAATTGCCATCAAAGTCAATGCAGACTTCGTGCATGCTTAGCCTCCACGTAGCCCGGAGATGTCCATCATCGTCTAGGAAAATAGCAGGCCCAGTGGCACCATTAATTCCAGGGAACGCAAGAAGATCACGAACAGACTCTTCGTTAATTGTAATGCCGTCTGCTTGAGCGGACTCTCGCAATTCTGCCAGCCGTTCATTGATGCTCATCGTTCCATCCCTCGTTCCTGGTCCTTATTTCGTTGTCGCTCTCCGTTCCTAAAACTGCGCAAGTATTTGCTCGCACTCTGCAGTAGTCCAATCTCTTCTGAATTAATCATCTCCACGGGCGAAAGCCGGCTGCTGGGCCTGGTGACAGCTTCCCCTAAAGCGACCTTGCTATCGGTGAATAGGTGCATCACCTCCCGTGCTCGCGACATCGAAACGTAGAACTGCGCTTCATTCGCCTGGCTAAACGATTCGACGGGTACGCTCACTATAACCTGGTCGACTGTCTTGCCCTGGGCAGCATGGCTCGTCACCACAAATCCCTGGTCAATATGCAGGCCTCCCCGGGGGATAATCTCGGTCTCGTCCAGCTTAATCTTGCCCTCCCCAATTCCCGTGACGGTATGCAACTCGTTGTTGCGGAACTGCTTTCCCCGGCTTTTGAAGTTCTTCGTTATCCGGACCCGGTCTCCGAGTGCTAGCGGGATCGATTGGGGCTCGAATACATTAAAACTTCCTGGCCGCGACAGAGAGAAAAACCGTTTCTGGCCGTTCTTTTCCAGGACAAGCTCTGAAGCACTCTGGCGGCCCAGCACCCTCCATTGCTCGCCGCTCTTAAATCCGCCAGCGGCTCTCCAGTGAAACTCGATCACGTTCCCCGGCTCGTAATTAACTGCGTCCTGCCGCTGAGCGGCCGTCAGGTTCAACCTCTCAAGCCGCGTTACCGTCTGCTCCTCAGAAGACAGTAATTCTTCTTTCTTAAGGGCTTGGCGTACCGCGTTTGCTATCTGTCGACATTCTCCGTGCGTAGGTGCAACGATCAAAGAACTTTTCTTGGTCCTCGTAGCCTCCAGGTACTTCTGACAAATCGCCTCTAACCGCGCGGCCTGGTCCTCGATCTCGATAATCGCGCCGTACTGGTCAAGCTTATCGAATCCTTCGAGGGTCTTACCCCTGGCGAGCTCGGCAATTGCTTCGCGCAAGGCTGCGACCTTTTGCCGAAATATCCTGGTCAGCACTGCGGGCTTGAGCGCCCCGAGATTTTCCAGTACCCGGAGCGAATCACCGCGCTCAACGGAGTGATGCTGCCGGGTGTCACCCGAAAGAATCAGCCGGCAGCCGTTGTTGTTCGCGAAGCTCACCATCCACCGCATTTGTTTCGCGCTCAAGAAACCCGCTTCATCCACCAGCAGAACTTTCCCTTTAGCGATGTCTTGCAGAAACACACTCCGCATCAATCCCTGAACCGTCTCGGACGCCTTAAATCCTTTCCTTTTAAGTTCCTCAACCGCTGAGGAGGACGGAGCAAACACCATCACGTCTGTCCCCGACAGGCTTGCTATCGCTTTCACCACCTCTTGAAGCATTGTCGTCTTTCCCGCTCCCGCTACCCCGCGCACCTCGATTACAAGGTCTTGCGAATTCAAGATATGATGGATTGCCTCAACGGCTTCCTTGTTCCCAGCGACGAGTGGCGAGCTGACATCCCACCCAGATCCAAAGCTGAGTGTGCTGTACTTGCCTTTTCCGGCCTCAACAATTGCCAGCATCTCAGATTCCTCGTGCAGAACTTCGCGCGTTGTAAGAATGTGAGCATTAGGATGGGGACGAACAAATCTAGGATCGTTTGCCGCAAACGCCTTAGCCTGGTCCACCGACACCCGGCCGATCCCGCGGCGAAGAAGCATACCCGCAGCATGAAGCTCTCTGGCAACCGAGGAGCGCTCAAAGAGGTGAGTAACCGCGAGCGCTTTGGCTAACATCGGCTCAAGGAGGTTTTCGCTCCTGGCGACTTTAACACTCTCAATGGTCAGCGATGCGCGTTCCCCTGGCGTCATCTGAGCCCTCCAATTAGCCAGCTGCTCCTCAGCGCTCAACTTTATCTCGCTCTTGGCTCTCCGGCTCTTTGCCCCAAGCTTGGATTTCATCATCGCTAAGGCATCGGCAAACTCCATCCCGGTCGCTTTAACCAACGCCCTAGCCTGTGCGCTTAAAACCGTGTACTGGCGACGAAACAACTCCTCGATCTGAACCGTACGCTTGGAGAATTTATCAATCAGTCCCCGCGAGACACTCGCAAGCTCGAAATCGCGATCTGTCCGCCTGATACCATAGCCTTCCTTAATAAGCTTGTCCGCCAGGCGCGCGTTGAATGCCGCTTCGTAAAAAGGCGCGTCGGCTTTCAGGTTCATGAACTGGCCGGCTTTCCACCGAGCCTCAGCCTCATCGAACGTCGCGTTAAAGACGTAAGCATGAATATGAAAATGCGGATCAGTCAGCCCATCAATCGGACGGGTTTCGCGGTGCACGAACCATGCATAAACGATATTCCCGGTTACCCGATCCGTGTCCTGGCCAGCTACCCGGACACGCGTTTCCATTCGCGCCTCGACATCGGCCATCGTTTCTTTGAACGCCTCTTCGATCACGCGCTCAACCGCTTCATCCCCTGTCTCGCCCAGATAGACCGAAATGCTCTTTGGTACGCTGAAACAGAAATCGTAACCTGGCGTTCGCTTTTCCTTCGTCCGAACCGTTAGCGTTTCATCACTGCCTGGTACCTTGTTTGACCCAAGAGCCACAAACTGCTCGCGCGTCACCAACTCGCCCAGCCCCAATCTCTCGGCCCCTTTACCGCCCCATCTGCCTACGTCCTTCGTGTAGTAATCACCGGCTGCCAGCGCCTTATCGAAATACCTTGCCGCACCTTCCCCTGAATCCGACATTGTTATCCTAAGCATCGGTGTTTTACAGATCCGGACTGCCACGCGTTTTGGCTGTAGCACCCCTGTTTTTTACGCATTTGTTAGTGACCAACAATTTGGGTCAGGCGTCTTCCCTATCGCTTCGCGATATTGAGAGCGAGCGCGTTAACTGATGGCGACGGTTTCGGGATATTTGAGGGAATTGAAGCGACTGACTAACGGAGTGGGTTTACGCGTGTTCGGGCTGCGAATGGGTAACGACGATTATATATCTCATGTGGTCGTCGCTGCGGTCGGTCAATTGGAGGTGGAGTCCTGGTTGGGGTGAAACAGAGAATGGATTTATCGCTTTGTTCCTGCACCGGCAGGGGCTAGCCGGGCGGCCCTCGTGTGCAGGCACGCCCGACCTGCCGTTTGCAGGCTCCAGGCGGCGCTCGGGTCGCTTCCCAGCGTTGCCCTATCCTCCGCTGGAGCAAATGGGGGTTGCTCCCGAGAGCTTGAAGTGTTGTCAAGTGGAGTGTTTCCCGTTTCCGTTTCCCTGAGGGTCTAAAGAGCGGGAAATGGAAACGGCCGGCGATTGCAGGGCTAGATTGAGTTGATAGCCTTTACTATCTCGTGTCACCACGCCGCTCTTGACCAGTTGAGCCAGACAGGAGCAAACCGTGGCGGTGCGCAACCCGCAGAGTTTGCGCAATTGCTGTAGGGTGACGGGTTCGTCCAGGCCGGTCAGGATTTGCCGGACTCGCTGCAGAGCCGAAGCTTCAGAATCGGGCTCAGCAATGGAGGAGTCGCTAGCAACACAGAGCGCTAATGCTGAACCGGTTTGGGTCAGTTGAAGGGGAATGTGGTCTTGGGAGGCGGCTGCCCTGTGTTCGGTGGACAAGGTTAACTGGGCGCCGCGCCGGCGCATGTAAAGATTGGAGTCACCCCAGCCGTGCAGTTCACTGGAGCCACGCAGGGCTTGGCCGGGGCGAGTGGAATTGGCATCCTTTCTGGCGTGATGGACCACAAGGACGGCCAGCTGGAAGGCTCGTTGGAGTTGGCGCAAATAGGACAACAGGCCGGAGATCTGGGAGGCGTCGTTCTCGTCGACCCGATGCAGCCGGATTAACGGGTCGAGAATGAGCAGCCGTGGTTGGCGCGCCTGGACGGTGTTGCTGAGCCGCTCCCGGTCCTTGGGAGTGTCCAATCGAAGCGTCGGGGCAGTGATGACCTCCACTGGCAGAGACTGGAAGCCGACACCGGCTGCCGAGCAGATCCCCTCTAAGCGCCGGCGCACCACCGCCAGGGAGTCTTCAGCCGGAAACAGAAGCACCGATCCGGTGCGCTGGACGACAAAGCGGCGCAGACAGGGAGCCCCTGAAGCGACACTGACCGCCAGATCCAGGGCCAGGAAGCTTTTGTAGCATTTGGGTTCGCCCCCGAGGATACCCACGGCCTGCTCGGACCAGAGCCCCTCGACCAGCCAATGACTCAGGGGAGCGGAGTCGATCGAGAGCTCACTGGCGCGTTGGACAGGCAGTTGGTTCATGAACGTTTGGGCGCCGGTTTGGGGTCCAGGGAAAAAACCTCGAAGAAGAGCTTTTCATCAATCTGTTCACATTCCTGGTGAAGAGCAGCCGCCAACAGATCATTGGCCATGTTCATGAGCAGGCGCAGGTTGCCGGCGGCGTGCTCGCAGAGGGTCTGCAAAAGCGAGGGGTTCATCAGTTTGGGATTACCGGCCGTTTTGAGCAAGTGGTTGAGACAGCGGAGCAGTTCGGACGGAGCCAGCGCTTCGGTGCGCAATCGCGCCCGGATGCGACTGGCAATGGGCAAGAGGTCGACCTCTTGGAGGCGGCTAGCCAGGCGATGATCTCCAGCCAGGACGGTGGTGAGGATGGAGCGGGAATCCAGCTCTGTGCTGGACAACAGCCGCAGTTCGCTCAACGCTGAAGAGCTCATTTCCTGGGCTTCATCGATCAAGAGCACCGGACGATACAGAGAGTTCTCGATGTGATGGAGCCACTTTTCACGCAGAACTTTGGCACTGGCCCATCGGTTATGAGGAGCCAATGGAACGGAGAACAGGTAACCTAACTCGCGATAAAAATCGGCCAGAGAAGCCTGAGGACGACTTAAAACTCCGACGACTACATCGCGAGAGTTGCTCAGGCGCTCGAGCAGGATACGCAGAGCGGCACTCTTACCGGTGCCGGGATCGCCGATAGCCAAGGCAAAACCGCCTTCGCCGATTTGCTGTTCGATACGCCAGCAGAAGCTCTCGATCGAAGGAGTGCTCCACAAGGCAGAAGTTGGCACTTCAGGTGAGAAGGGATTGAACTTCAGACTGTAGAGGGAAAGAAGTTTTTTATTCATAAGCGGTCCGCATGGCTGGAATCGATTAATCCTTGGGCAGGTAAGCCGGAGGCAGTCCGGTTGTAGCGTATTGTTGAATCAACTTTTGCAGCAGCGGCGCCATGCCACAGGGCGCCGGCGAGACAGTCCCTGCCGTCCGATCTATTGGAGAGCCTTTCGCGGCACGCTGGCCTTGAGCGTTTTTCTGTTTGTCCAGGGGAAAGAGCCGACAGAGAATGGCTCCGGTTTTGGGATCGGCCAGGTAGACATGGCTCAAATCCCAGAACGCCGCCCGCACGCTCAGGCGCTCGAAATGATTGTAGCGGGAGGGGATCTCAAACCGGATACCCTTCAGACTGATGGTGCCGTCGGAGCGGCGCTGAGTGCGATCGACTTCAGCCGTAAAGGCTATTTTTAGTTCGGCACTGCCTGGACAAGGCCGGCCTACGTCGCGGTGGTGGAGATAACGCTGCACAGGAGCCTCGCCCAGTTCAGAGTGGACGGCCCGGTTGTATTCGATCTCGATCCAGGCCTGCGTGGCTTCGTTAAGCTGAGCCAAAGAGAGATCAACGACTCCTTCGAGCATCGGCAAGAGGCGTCCTTCGACTCCGTTCCAAAAGGCCTCTTGTTTGCCATTCTGAAAAGGCGCATAGGGCAGAGTGGTTTCGTGCAGGATGCCTAAGCGTGCCAAGCCCTCTGTTGTTTCGGCTGCGAGCATGGCCGAGCCATTGTCGCTCATCAGAGCCCGGGGTAAGGCTCGCTTCTGCAAGGCTTGGCACACACCGTGACAAAGCTCTTCGGCTCCTTCGGCCAGATACCATTGGGCGTGGCAGCACAAGCGGGAATGATCATCGATGATCCCCAGCATCAGTGGGTAAACCCAATGGCCTTTATCGACTAAAACTCGTAGCGAGCCGTGGTGAAAATCCAGATGCCACAGAGCGTTAACATACTGACTCTCATAACTGCGGATTTCCCGAGTTTCGATACGATGCTCGCTAGCCTGGCCGCCGGGACTATTGAGCGGACCACGGCGTTGTCGCTTGATTAAGCCCTGAACTTTCATGAAGCGCACTACCGAGCTATAGGAAGGAGTGGCGCCAAGAATCGGTTCCTTTTCGATTAGCACTGCCAGGTTGTCAGCGTGCAACTGATAGCTCCAGTTAGGATGCTGGCGATATTGAGCAGCTAGCAGTTCGCGCACCTTCGGACTCAAAGCGGGATGCCTGCCCTGGTCAGAACGGATTTTGCGCCGCAATGCCTGCACAGGATCCCTCTTCTCGTTACGGGCTGTATAGAACCAGCGCTCGATAGTTGACAGACCAAATTGAACCCGTTGTCCGCTGATGGGATGATGCCATTTTTTAGCTGCCAGGCTTTTGAGTTGCTCCTGCAGATCACCCCGTTCGGGAGGAGCCGCTAACAAGGGGCCGATTACGCTGAAGCGGAAGCGTGCCCATTGCTCGTGTGAACGACCAGAGCCGAAAAATTTAGACATCGCGCTTTTTGTTTTTTCATCGCCCTCGTAGCGATGTGCGACTTTTAGCACTGCTGCCGGCCTTGAGGCCACCGGCATCTTCTGCGGGCGTATCAATGAACCTCACATAGCCAGCTCCCTCCAAGCTGCGGGGGTGGTTATCGGCCTCAGGAACTCTAAGACAGCCAGCAGCCGATCGCGCCCGCCGAGCTCAAATCTCGACCACAACGACAAAGGCAATCTCTGCTCGCACACCGCAGGCATGAACCTGCCTCGGGCGGCTCTCCAGAATGAGCTGCGTACAAAGCTATCCAGCCACCATTGCCGCCAACGCTTCAACGTGCGCGAGTCGATCTGCAATGCTTGCCGGATCCGACACACACGTGTCGGCTTCAGGCCATGAATCATCGTCGTGATCAACACGACTACTAGGCCCGCATAAACTCTGCGTCCCAGGAAACGCACCGACTCCGGCGTTCGCCGCCGCCGACAGTCTTCTTGAGCACAACAAAAGCTATAGCGTCGGTCCCATTCCGGGCCACCACGAGGTTTACGTTCATAATCGGCCCGATGCAGCTTCCCGCCGCAATAAAAGCAGCCCTGTTGGCACGCCTCTTGAGCCAAATCCGCATCGACTTTCTCCAGCAGTTGGTGTAGATGTTGATCCGCCAGATGGCTCTGGCACAAAGTCTCTCCGGTCTTAACTTTCACACCTTTAAGATGGAGAGCAAAAGCCCCCGGGGAGCAAGCTCCCAGGGGGCTCAGTATTTACCGCATTGATCACCGTAGCTGAGGGACAGCGCTCTCTTCCATCACTGAGCGGGAAAAAAACCGCTTCACTCTCCCTCAGTTTTCGTCCGCAATCTCATATGACCCTTTTCACGCGCTTGCTAGTGCACGATAAAATCATCTTTTGCGCGCTCCTTTTTTTGCAGGTTCGCGCGGTTCCTTTTCAGCCGCGCCGTGCTGCGCTCAGCATTCTGCAACTGCGCTTTGGCGAAACTCGTGGCCAGCAACGGGGCCAGCGGAATCCCAAACAGAAACACCGCAAGGCCAATTGTCGCTGAACCGACAAGGAGAGGGATTTGCGCCCCGTGAAGCGCGTTTAGGGCCGGCCACCACTCATATACAAGGCCCGCCAGCCAAAGCACGCTTGGCGCCAATCCCGCTAGGTTCTGGACCGCTCCTGCGTAACAGCCAACCGCAACAAGTATAGCCGTGATGGTAATGATTGACGTCGCCTCCTTTAGTGGTGTTTGGTTCGCGTCGCTCATACTTGCTTGAACTGCCGCACTAACCATCGCCGGTCTTTGTTCCATAGCCGGCCGGATTGAAAAAGTATTCCCTCCATGATGTAGTTGTTTTTTTTGCCGCCATTCTTGAGCCCGATAAACTCTTTCGTCTGGCACGAATCCTCCTCCACCTCGGAGACAGAGAACTGACTATTGAATCCGTTAGCTGATTGAATCGATCCGCTCGAGGACATCGATTGTTTGTAGGCTGTCTCCTTGGCGATGACTTTGGAGGCCCACTCGTTGGTCGTCGGATCCCCGTTCCTGTGAAAGATCTTCGTGGCATGATTTCCCAGAAGCGTATCGACTTTGTTACGGCCATCCCGGCCATAAGCATCAAGAAAGTTCGGCAGATTCTGTGTCAGGCGAACAACGGAAATACCCTTTGACCTGGCCGTCGTTTGAAAGAGTGCGTCTTGTTCGACCGTAAACCAGTGCGCCTCATCCTCCCAAAGAAACATGGGACGATCGCGAGGCGGCTGATAGGAGCGCCGGTCAACAGCACGCTGGAACAGTTGCGCCCAGATCAAAGCCGCGTACTGACCAATCTCGCGATACTTGGCGACCGGGATATCGATCACCACAATCTTGCCATCAAAGATGTCGCCTGGCGTCAAATTCGTATCGGTACCGAACAATTCGCCAATTTTGCCCCGCGTGAGCGGATCAAACATCCCGGTAAAATCGGCGTCAACTGTCTCGCGAGTCTTAGGAGGAATCGCCGGCCGTTCTAGGAGCCAGTAGCGCTTGATTAATTCCCATTCCGGAGATTTTTGAGCTTTTTCCTCCGCGCGCTCCAGGAGGGGAGGGATCTATAGGGTCACGTCTTAACAAGTAACATATTTTGGAGTGGTGGCGTGTCCGGCTCCAATTAATGTGCCATGAGGTGTTGGTACCATGTGGCCAATCGCGGGATTAAGCACCGGGAAATATTCAACCATGCGAAGAATTTTCAACTCGAGCGAAGTGGTCGGAAGGTCGGCACCGGCGCAACGATGGCGATCCTGAATTTGAGGAGCGATTGCCGGCGCACAAGAAAATCGCAAACCGTCTAAACCAGGTCTTGAAAATGTTGTATGTTTAGACGTGACCCTAGCGTACCCTCTGAAGCCAATCGCGCCGGACGGCCAGGATCTTGGTCAGCGATTGGTGACTCCTGCTGACATGAAATAGATGAGCGAAAGCCTATTCTAATGAAAGCCAGGATCCTAAGAGGCTGCAAGTTTTGTGGGTCAATATACGGAAGGCATGGAACAATGCATGTCTAGAGCCTCTGAGCATACAGCGCTACCTGATTTTCAGGAGGACTAACAATGAAAATTCGGTTACTTGCCCTTGTAGAATTGGCAATCTGCTTTGCCTTACCGATCTTCGCCCAAGAGCAAAAAGCGGTTGATCCAGAAGTGCGCCAGCAGATTGAGGCGGTGATGATGAAGTTTGACGAAGCGTATAACAAATACGACGCGCCTGCTATTGCAGAGCGACACACTCTGGACGCGGTTGAACTTCGGTCCTGGCAAGGGTTGGCTTCCGGTCGGCAAGCCATAGAGAAAAGGTTTGCAGCTGACTTTGCAGGAAGTCCTGGCAAGATGGTCACCAAGCTTGTTCAGATGTATTCGGTTGGCAAGGACATATGCGTGATAACGGATACGAGCGTCGGACCATTGAAGAGCCACGCCGTAACGATCTATGTTCCTGGGTTCCCTAACTGGAAGATCCGCATGGCCTATGTCAATTCAATTTGACGCTTTGGTAGGTATTCATTACCCGAGGAGTTGTTGAAGAGCGCCCGGACGCGACCGCACCGGAACGACGACGCGTTAGTTAGGGTCGAGGCTGCAAAGAAGTTGTTACGAATATGCTCGTATCCTTTTTGAGTCGATGCATCTATCCGTAGCCGCATGGAGTTGCCAGATCTGTTTGCGGCAACTCGAAGGGTCCGAACCGGTTTACCGGATGCTTTCGGCTTAATGGTGGTACCTTAGCAATGGTTAAAGCGTCATAGAGCAGTCTGACGGTGTCATTAAAGAGCGTCAGGCTAAAGCTGATTCCTTGACCGGCTGCGCCTTGGAGAGCTCCCTGTTCGTGGACCAAGCCATTGAATCCGGCAACGGTTTGGTCCACTAGAATCCTTGAAAAGCAAAATCGATTGCAAATGAGTCAAGTTTTTCCGCTTCCTGCATCGATGAGAAATGGGCCTTGCTTTTCAAGGATTCTATGAGCGGGACCGGGGAACGGGTAAAGTTACCGGATTCCGACACCAATTGTAAATGCACGCACAGATCCAAAACCAAGCGCTGCCCGCCTCAAGGAATTACCCGGACTTTTACCCCTAGCAAATTTCGGTCCCGCATAAGCGAGGCCGCTTCACCCAACCGATGCTGCCCCCACACGGCCTTGCTAACCCCTAAACCTCGCCGGTCCGAGGCGCGGCCTCGCTAGGTTCTGTGTCACGGGAGTAAAGTTCGATGAACTAGGTGACTAGGTGACTCGCTTGGTGCTTCTGTGACATTTTAATTTAAACAGCGACGGGTTGAGGTTCGTAGCCAATGCTCCGAAACGTATTCCGCTCAGAGGCCTGTTTTGTAATTGTTGGAACATCCCAGATTCGCGCCGTCTGATTATGTGAGAGCTAAGCGGCAGTGTTGGTCATAGAAGCGCCTACGCCAGAGCGAATTGCTCCTATCTCCAACAGGTCCCACCTTTGCGCGCACCTACTTTGCCAGACCGGACTCTGTGGCAGCATGCACAAGCGCTTCTGTAAAGCGCTCCACGTTTCTGTCGACCCCAAATAAACTGATCGCGTCGTTCAATTCTTGCTGAAACGTCAATGGAGCCGCTTCTCCGTGCACGCAGCTCGCCAACAGCGCGTCGTGATGAAACGAGGCCATCGACCACCGCTGATAGACGCCAAATTTGCCATCATCGGCGTCGGTGCGCACCGGAATGGAACCTTTCCGCGCATTGTAGGCTTCTTGCGCCTCTTTGCTGCCCACCATTTCTAACCATGCCACCGCTTCCATCAAGTGCGGCGCGCCCTTCGCCAATGCGAAGCCGTCGGCTACCACCAAAAAGGCGCCCTCGGTACCAGGGGAGCTAACCCAGCCAAAGTCCTGGTTTTCCTTTAGGCCAGCCTTGGCCAATTCGCCATAGGTCCAATCGCCCATGGCCGTGAACGCCGCCTTGCCCTGGATAACAGCCCGGACCGCCTGGTCCCAACTCAAGGCCGAGTGATTCACGTTCTGGTAGTCCAGCATCCGAGCGTAAAGCCGGGCCGCTTGTTTGACCCGCGGATTATCGAACGCCATCTTGCCCGCGAACAACTCCTGCCAGCCCTGCGGCCCCAGCACGCCCAGGAGCGTGTTTTCAAATAGCTCGGCAGTGGCCCACAGTCCCGCATCGCCCATCTCTAAGGGCACCATGCCGGCGGCTTTCAACTCTTGGGCTACGGAGAAGAATTGCTCGAAGCTGAGCGTATCACCTATCTTGATTTTGTGTTTCTCAAGGACCCTTTTGTTGTACCAGAGGACATTGCCTCGGTGTACCCCGACCAGCACGGCGTAGACCTCGTCGCCATTGCTGACCTGGTTGAGCAGGCCTTGAGGCACGACTCTATCCCAGCCTTCACTCTGATACAAAAAGGTGACGGGAACGCAGTAGCCCGCTCGAACGTACTGGCCGAAGAGTTCATGACCCGGATGGACCTGCCAGATGTCGGGTGGGTTAGCTGCCGCTAAGCGTGTCTGCAGCACGGGCCGCGCGGCTGAGCCACCGCCTCCGGTGACAGCGGCGTTGAGAATCTCAACGCCGGGATTCCTGTGCTCGTAAAGCTTAAAAAGCGTCTCAAGGGCGACCGCCTCTCCCCCCGACGTCCACCAGGAGAACACTTCCAACTGCTTGTTTCGGGCTGCATGAGCTGACCGAGGACCAGCAGAGGATATGCTGCCGATACCCAAGATGAGACAGGCGCATGTACATACTAAACCGCTACCAAGTGATTTCTTAAACATCATTCCTCCGTGTTCAAGATGGGTTTGCCGTCCTACCTGGTGAAGCTCCACAGTTAAGACGACTTGATATTTGCAACAACGCGAAGCCAATCGAGCGCGAAAATATACCTACCTATTTGCCTCCTTTCTCCTTTTTATGAACATTATCAATCCTGCTGTTTAGATGTCCTAAGCTTATATTGTCCAATACCTTCCCTGGGTTGCAGAAATGTGCCCGTCTTTAGCAACCCGTCGTTGACGAAGGGATCTTTAGGGTCACGTCTTAACAAGTAACATATTTTGGAGTGGTGGCGTGTCCGACTCCAATTAATGTGCCATGAGGTGTTGGTAACATCTGGCCAATCGCGGGATTAAGCACCGGGAAATATTCAATCATGCGAAGAATTTTCAACTGGGCGAAGTGGTCGGAAGGTCGGCACCGGCGCAACGATGGCGATCCTGAATTTGAGGAGCCATTGCTGGCGCATAAGAAAATCGCAAACCGTCTAAACCAAGTCTTGAAAATGTTGTATGTTTAGAGGTGACCCTAACGTACCCTACTTAGGATTGCAGCAGATTGGATGGCAACCTTTTACCATTTGAGGCTTGGCAGTATTGAGTACGCAGAATTCTACGAAAAGCCGCTTCCGCATTGGCTCGTTTGCTTTGCAGATACCGCTACCGGTCCGCGTCAACATTCGTCTTCTCTGTATCCGTCCATGAAAGCTTCGGCCCGCTATCCAAACAATGATTCCGTCAATCGGAACAAAAAACGGCGGGTATTCAAAGTACTGAGCCTTATTAGCTACCAAAACAAGGAAAAGCAATGTCGAATAGTCATCAGATTGCAAAAGCGAGAGACAATATAAACAGAACGGGTGGCCAGGCAGAATTTCACGGAAACGACAATACACCTGTAGACTGGGGGGCCAATGAGAACAGGGTCATTGATCTGTTGGAAAAACACAGCCGGAAAGACAATGAAGTCGGCCAACAGGCACAAGCGTTAGTTGACCATCTTGGTAACGCCCCGCGGGGCTGGAAAGTCGTGTCGGGCGTTAAGAAGGGCGGTCTGGGAGGAAATGGCAAACCGCCCGATATGAGGCAACATATTACGCTCGACACAGGCCATCACCTCAGATTCAACAACAAAGGTCGGCTGATGGAAATCACTGGACATCATATTCCAGAGGGCAAAGGCAGACAACGCCCTTCAAAGCCCTCCGAGGCCGAGACTCAGATCAGCCACCTCCAGGAAACACACGGTTTGACCCCTCAGGAAGCGTTGAAATCGCATAAATATATGACCCACATGGATGGCACTGGAAAAAAGCTAACCGAAAATCAGGCGGTAGCTAAGGTGAAGTCAAACCGGCGCAAATAGGATCGTAGCAGAACCCGCGGCGCGCGTTGGGAAAATCGTAGGCCCTGTGCCTCTTGCTGTCGGAGGGAATCGGCCCCCTTTGAAGTCTCCCACCAGAGGGGACGCCGTTCGTCTTCACGTCGGGGCTGACCGTGGCTAAACTCGCGCGTATCACCGTCAGTTCGTCATCATTGGTTTGCGCAAAAGCAGCATCTACACATCTACAGCCTTTTGTCGTTCGGGTGTCAGCCAGTCTTGAATCACCGCCTGACGGTGGTTGCTAACGCCTCCTCCGGCGCGCCAGTAGCGCGCGGTAAACCGCTCGTGCCTTATGGTAAGCAGCGCGTTCGCTCGTTGTCATTTCGCCGGCATGCGATGATGCGCGTAGCACCATAACGCAATAGTCGCGCTCCGCTTTGGTGAGCCCCTCAAGGCTGCGCCCGGTGCGGATACGGCGGTCGACGATGCTGTTTACCGCGTCCTTGCCATACATTCGCAACAGCGCCCGTCTCCGCGCCTTTCGGGAATCAGTTTTCATTTCTGATACTCATCCTTCGACGCGCGTGGCAGCGACTTAATGGCGTAAGTCAAAAATTTCAGGTATCCTGGTTCTGCGCCATACGGGTTTTCATGCAACTCGCATTGAAGCGCGTTTGGGACGAGCAAACAAACGCCCCAGCCCGTCAGTACTCGGGCGGATTTTTGGGGCGATGCGATCGGCTTGCGTGCTGCGGACAGGATAGCTTCCATGCATTTCGCGCGAATAAGGAACTGCGATTACAAAGAGGGGCTCTATTCGCGCCCCTCCTGTGGTGGGCACTTCGAAATGCCTGTGGTCGTTTCGTCAGGGTTTAGCCTTCAGAACCGCCAACAGCACTGTCAAAGAGCCCCACCAGGGTTTGCGCGTTCCGGAAACATCAGGGGCAAAAGAAACCCGCCCCAGCTGGAAAAAGCTGAGACGGGCGAATCCGTTCTTTTTGTCTCCTTGGCGAAGAGTGGCTCCTTTTAGTTCTGATTCAACAACTCCATCGGTTTGTTTCAGGAATGTCACATTCGAGCGAGTCAAATCCTGAATTACCATAAACATCGATACGCTTGAGCGCAGAGCGCTAGTTTTCAAGAAAACTATTGGTGGTACGCCGATGCGTACCGGAAGGGATCGTAAAAGTCGTGGCTGTTCCGCTCCGGGGCGTACACAAAGCCGTAGGCATCTTTCTTGATATTGACCGGGTCGAGGAGCAGGCCTTTGTTGCGAACCGCCTTAGTGTATTCGATGAGCACCCGTCTAGTGCCATCGATGCCCCACATCCGAAAGCCCGTTCCGAGAAAACCGCCGTTAGGGTAAAGCTCTTCCAGCCCGGCCATCGCATGGAAGCAATTGATCGCGACGAGGGGCTTGCGATAAAGGCGGTCATCAGCCCGATAACGGATCGTTCCTCCGTCAAGTAACCGCTTCCGTTTCACGCCGAGATCAAAGGCCTCTTTCTTGATCTCGTAGGGTCCCCACATGGCCAGGGCATTTTTGGCGTTCACTGCGAGCTTCAGCGTCTCTTCCAGCGTGAAGCTTCTCCCCGTGGAGATAGGACATTTATTCCTTTTCGGAACAATGCGGCTACCGAAGCCATCGAAAACGCAGAGATGCGGGTTACTGTCGAAATCGTGAGGCAGCCAACTGATTGTAAATGCTTCAAAATCCCGGCCCTTGAATCTCCCGCGTCTGAATCCCGATCTAAAACTGGACTGTTTGCCGATAGGTGGCCTGGTCGACCCGGTCGACCTTATTGCGGGTGTAGCTCGCGTGATGCGCACCGCTCTCGGCAATGTCGACGCCGCCCTCCGAGGTCAGCCGCGAGATCCGGAAAGTCGTAAAAAACGTGTGCAGCAGGGTTGCGTGATAGGTGTCCCGCACATTCTCGAAATAGAGCTTCCAATTGTTGTGCAGGATCTGTGAGGTTGTGCCGAGGATCTTTGGCGTGCCGTGCAATACCCGATGAATGCGCGAGCCGATCAGATTGCCGATGTAGCTCGCCAATGGCGGCGCCTCGGGTGACAGGGTGCCAAAGACGAGGTCGCCGAACTGATCGAGCCGCAGCTTTTTGAGCCCGTGCTCTTCGAGCCGAAAACTCGCCGGCATTCCGCCTTTGCCGGCCACACCGCGACGAAACGCGACGCTATCGAGATTGCCTTCGAGATCGTAGCGCCAGGCGTGATAGACGCAGGTCAGGTTGTCGGCGTGGCCGCGCCGCTTCAGACAGACCAGATTGCCGCGATGGGCGCAGCGATTGACCATTGCGTGAATTTCGCCGTCATTGCCGCGAGTGACGATGACCGGCGTCTCGCCGAGAAAGGTCGTCAAGTAATCGCCCGGTTGCGGCAACTCGCCGGCGAGCGCCAGATATTGCCACGTCGGCCCGAGAAAAATCCGGCTGAGCTCGGCGCGGTAGATATCGGGATCGGAGAACATCCGATATGGCACCCGCGCATTGCCCTCGGCTGGCCATTTAACTTCTGGTTGCATAGGGGTCCTCATTTCTCCCTCCCCCTGCTTGCGGTGAGAGGGCTGAGGTGAGGGGCGAGCTACCTCAGCCGCCGTAGAAGACGTTGTCGCCGAGCTCCTTCATTTCGAGGATCGCGGCGTCCGGGCGGCCGGTGATCGGCTTGGCGACATGCGCGTCGACGACTTCGCCGACGACGATGTGGTGGTCGCCCTGCTCGACGATGCTGGTGACCTTGCATTCGACCGCCGCGGGTGCGGCGTCGAGGATCGGCACGCCGGTTGTGCCCTTGTGGATCGCCTGACCGGAGAGCTTGCCGTCTTCGAGCTTGGTCGGCTTGAAAAAGGTAAAGGCGACCCCCTTGCCGTCCTTACCCAGCATGTTCAGGCCGAACCTCTTGGTGTTCTTGACGATCTGATACGCGCCGGAATCGGTCTTGACCCCGACCACGACGAGCGGCGGGTTGAAGGCGGTCTGCGTGACCCAATTGACCGTGGCGGCGGCGACATTCCCCTTCCCGTCATCGGCGGTCAGTACATAGATGCCGTAGGGGATCATCCTCAGCGCCGTCTTCTTGGCATCCTGGTCCATTTTCCGTGCTCCTTGCTCGAGTTCTCTAAAGCCCAATCATAGAAACCCGGCCGTCTCACGCCAAGCCGGAGCGCGCGTAGAACCGCACGGCGTTGTCCCAGAACAGCTTGCGCTTGCGTTCGGCCGGCATGTTCCAACCAAGGACCGTCGTCGCCGATTCCGGGAACCAGCTTTCGCCGTGCGGGTAGTCGGAGGCGTACATCAGCACGTCCTCACCCAGGAGATCGATCACCGCGTTGGTCAGCCGCTCGCCTTCCGGGATCTCGATGCTCTGGAAATAGCGGCCACCGAGCACGTATTCGCTGGGCTTGTGCTGCAGCTCAGGAAGCGCTGCCTTGACGGTTTCGGCATGCTCGTCAATGCGCGCCGTCCAGAACGGCAGCCAACCGTGCCCGGCTTCGAGTGTGCCGATGCGCAGGGTCGGATAGCGGTCCATGACGCCGCTGCCGATCAGCGACGCCATGTTGCGCATGCCGCACCAGGGATGCGCCGCGGACCGCTGCAAGAACAGGTTCTCCCAGGTGTCGTCGCCGCCCGGCGCATAGGGCGGCATGACCGTGAAGGTGTGCAGGACCACGGCGAGATCATGCTCGGCGGCCGCCGCCCAGATCGGCTCGAGGTCCGGGTGATCGAGCGGCATGCCGGCTGGGGCGTAGGCCATCACGCCCCAGGCCCAGCGCGAACGCGCCCAGCGGCGGATCTCGTCGAGGCTTCCCGTGATGTCGCGCGCGGACACCAGGATGACGCCGCCGAGCCGCTCGGGAAAGGCGCCGCAATAATCCGCCATCCAGCGGTGATAGGCGCTGTACATCGCCATTTCGAGCGCCAGGTCATCGCCGGCCGTCCAGGTGCCGAACCAGCCCGACGGCAAGGTCAGGTTGACGTCGACACCTTCCTGATCCATGTCGGCGATCCGCGCGGAAGGGTCGTCATCGACACGCGGCGAGGGCCGGGCGCGGTTGGCGCCGGTGAAGGCGGCCATGTAGCGGCCGGACACCGGGTCGGCGGCGGCGCTGCCGAGCCGGCGCTGGTACTGGCGCCCACCGCGGGTGTAGGTGATCCGGCCGCTACGCGGGTTGACGTCCTTCCATTGCTCCCAATCCGCCAGCCGGGCCTTCTCGGCCCTCGCCAGATGACTGTCGAGAACATTCATCGAAGGCCCGACATGCGTGTCGGAGTCGAAGATCCTGAAGCCGTCGCGCGCCATGTCCTATCTCCTCGCAAATTGCGTCAGCTGCTGCGGTACTTCGCCAGTGCCTCGGCGGAGAAATAGCGCTCTTCAAGCCGGCGCTGCATTTCGAGACCCTCTTCATCCGGTCCGGGCTCGGGGCGCGGGTAGGGGCGATCCTGTCGCGCCTGCTCGAACTCCTCCCATGCGCCGATGCCCTTGTCCCTGAACTGCTGCATGAAGTCCCAGAGAGCCGCCCAGATCACCTGGTGGGTAAAACCCGGGTACCAGGCGATATTGACGCCGAGTGCCAGATGCTCGTCGAGACCCAGATACCGTGGCAGCCGCCCCTTCATGAACGAGAATGGACCTTTGACGACGGCCCGGGCGCGCCGGATCTCGTCTTCCGAATGCGGCGATTCGAACTGCACCCAGTCGACCCCCGCCTCGGTCTCGTAGGCGCGCAGGCGCCGCAGGCACTCGACCAGTCCGCCGCCCGCGGCGTCGCGGGCATAGCATTGGGCCATGATGACAAAGTCGGGGTCGAGTTCGTTCTTCATGTCGACCGCAGCGCGGTACCGCGCCACCGCCTGCTCGAGCGGTACAACCTCGACCCCCGCACTCTGGGTGCGACGCTTGCCTTCAATCGGCTGGTCATCGACGCGCACGCCGGCGATGCCGGCGCGGATGCATTCGCGTACCATCCTCCGCACCGCCATGATCCCGCCGTGCCCGGTGTCGCCGTCCATGATGATCGGGAACTTGACGGTCTGCGCGATCCAACCGGCGATCGTCACGCACTCGGTCATCGTCGCGGTGCCGACATCGGCAAGCCCCGTATAGGCGCCAACCACGCCCGAGGTGCCGACAAACCCTGCCTCGCAACCCCCGAGCTCCATGATCCGCGCCAATGCCGCGCTCGGCGTGTGCAATACCGCCAGCACCTGGTCCTGGCGATGAATCAGCTCACGTAGCCTGGCTCCCGGCGACGAATTTTGCTGTGGTGCCATGCCCCGATCTCCCCTTTGCGGCTGAAATAGAAAAGTATCAACCGAACACCGCGTCGCTCACGTCATCGGCCGCACCCTCAGGAGGACAACTTTGTCGGGACCGAGATGTCGCGCGAAGTCCTGGTCGAATGTGACGAGACGATCGCATTTCGCACCGTCGGCCTGGTGCCGGATAACACCGTCGGCAAAGTCGCCGCCGCGTGCCAGCATCGCGATCCCGGCCTCGGCCGCCGGGCGCTCCAGTTCGACCGCACGGATCGCGACAAGCCGGCGGAGGATCTCGATAATCTCGGGGCCGGCGTATCGGTACGCCCGCTTCAGCACCCATGCCAATTCGCACAAGACGATAGTCGGCACGACAATCGCCTCGGCCGCTTCGATCGCGTTGGCGGCTTCGAGAGCTTGCAGCTCATCATCCCACGTCAGATATCGGACAAGGACATTCGTATCGACGGCGATCCTCACCGGCCTTCGCCCGCCTCGATTGCTTCCTGCATCTCCTCGAGGGAGACCGGCGGCTGCCCCGATCGTCGCAATGCGCCGCGCAGGCTTTTGATGTCGTCACGCGCCGCGGCGGCGACCAGCTCGATCCGCCCGTTCTCCAATAGTGATACGCTGAGCTTGGCGCCGGAGGTAACCCCGAGATGATCAAGCACCGCGCGCCGAAGGGTGACTTGCCCCTTTGCGGTGACCGTCAGTTCGAGCGCCATCGGCAGATCGCGGAAATACTTAGCCAATTTGTGCGAAAGTAAGGCGCGTTTTACCTTACGTCAAGCGGCCGATAACGGTGGAACAGCAGTGCGGCCGAAGGTGTGGTACCACGATGCCAGTTTGGGAGCGCAGCCATGATCGATGATCGCGACCATGTCGGCTATGGCGCCACGCCGCCAGATCCGCAATGGCCCGGAGGGGCGCGGATCGCTGTCAACATCAACCTGAATTTCGAAGGCGGCGGCGAACGCTCGATCATGGACGGCGACGGCTGCAGCGAAGGCATGCTGAACGACATCGGGTTACCGTCATTGCCCGGCCTGCGCGCCCCGATGGTCGAGTCGTCCTTCGAATACGGCTCGCGCGTCGGCGGCTGGCGGCTGTTGCGACTCTTCCGCAGGGTTGGGGTCAAGGTCTCGTTACTAGCGGTGGCCAAGGCAGCCGAGCGCAATCCCGAGCTGACTCGCGCCTTTGTCGAAGACGGGCACGAGATCGTCAGCCACGGCTATCGTTGGCTCGACTACCAGACGATGCCGGAAGAGACCGAGCGCGAGCATGTGCGGCTCGGCATTGAGACCCTCAAACGTGTCGCCGGGGTGCGCCCGGTCGGCTGGATGACAGGCCGGCCGAGCGTCAATACGCGCCGGCTTCATCTCGAGCTCGGCGGTTTTCTCTACGACCGCGACGCACTGAACGACGAGCTGCCCTACTGGATTACGGTCGGCGAGACGCGTCACCTTGTCATCCCCTATTCATTCGAGACCAATGACAACCGCTTCGACCAGAACCTCGGCTTTTCGACCGGCGAGGATTTTGCCCGCTACATGATCGACTGCTTCGAGGTCATGTACCAGGAAGGCGCTGAGCGCCCGAAGCTGATGTCGCTGGCGTTGCACGACCGGCTGACCGGACGCCCGGGCCGGATCACCGGGCTCGTCAAGTTTCTCGACCACGTTACTGCGCGCGAGCGCGTGTGGATCTGCACCGGCCGCGAAATCGCCGAACATTGGCGGCACGTTCATCCCGCTTGATCAGCGCCCCCGACCAGCGTGATTCTAATGCGGCGCTTTTTTGCTTGGACGCCCGCACATGCGGGCATCGTCGCGGAAATGCGCGCGACAGTAGCCGTCGCTGGTCCGCTGGCCGCCGCCAATCTCGCCCAGATGGCTATGGGCTTTACGAATACTGTCGTGGTCGGCAGTCTCGGCAGCGCTGCCCTGGCGGCCGCCGGGCTCGGAGCCAGCCTCTATTTTACGGTTGCGATGGTGTGCTCGGGCATCCTGACCGCAGTGGCGCCCCTTGCCGCCCATGCGATCGGAGCCGGCGACAATCGCAGGGCCGGACGGGTCGCCGGAGCAGGCCTTGTCCTGGCGGCATTGCTGGCCGTGCCGGTAATCGCCACCTTGCTGTCGGCCCATCATTTGCTGGTTGCGCTCGGCTACGAGCCGGCACTGGCTGCGGAAATCGGCCGCTTCCTGGGTGCCATTGCCTGGGCCGCGCCGGGCTTCCTCGGTTTTGCCGTATTGCGAAGCTTTCTGGTCGCTGCCTCGCACAGCCGGACTGTAATGATCGCGCTGATCCTGTGCATCCCGATGAATGCCGGGCTGAATTGGATATTGGTGTTTGGCCACCTTGGGGCGCCGGCTCTCGGCATTGCCGGCTCGGGCTGTTCGACGGCGGTCATCCAATGGCTGATGTTTACCGGTCTTGCATTCTACACCGTCACAGCGCCGAGCCTCGCCGGATACCTGATCAGGCCATCGTTGCGCAGCTCGAACGAGATTGGGCATATCGTTCGTCTCGGCCTGCCGATCGGCGGGATTCTGGGTCTCGAGATCGGGGTGTTCGCCACCACCGGAATCCTGATGGGTCTGCTCGGTCCTGACGCGCTTGGCGCCCACCAGCTCGTCATGAACTGCATCAGCGTGATTTTCATGATACCGCTCGGCATTGCTCAGGCGGCAACCGTGCGGGTCGCCGTGGCGCTTGGCTCCCGTGCGCCGGCCGGGGCGCGCCGGGCCGCCGCTGTCGCGCTCGGCTTGGGCGTGGTCTATATGACGATCATGGCTCTCGTGCTGGTCGCCGCCCCGCGCACCATAGCGAGAATCTATGTCGATATCGACGCTCCGGCCAATCGCGGTCTCACCGGGATTGCGCTTTATCTGCTGGCGATTGCCGCGGTCTTCCAGATTTTTGACGGCGTGCAAGCGATAGCCGCCGGTGCGCTACGCGGTTATCGCGATACGGCCGTGCCGCTGTTGCTGGCGGTGATCGGGTACTGGGGGATCGGGTTTGCGGGCGGCTGGCTGCTTGGGTTCCCCGGCGGCTACGGCCCGGTCGGCCTGTGGTCGGGCCTAGCGGCCGGGTTGGCCGCCGTCGCACTGATGCTGACTGCCCGGTTATATTTCTGCGCCGGTATCGCAACGCGGCACGAGAGACTGGAAACCGTTTCGGCGGCGGAGTGAACGGAGGATCGATGAGGCGAAGCCGCCGCCCGGGAAATAGGAGTGTTCATGAGTTTGCAGCAGACACTGAAAGCCTTCGAGGCGCTCGACAGTGCGCTTGCCTCCGGACAGAGAGTTGCCGATCTGCTGGCGCGTCATTCCAGCGCTCGGGTAACGGTTGAGGAGATCGTCGGCGATGAAGGCAAGACCGATTTCGTCAAGATTGTCATCCCCGGCAGCTCGGGAAAATCGGTGGGAGGCAGCAGCCCGACCTTGGGCATCATCGGGCGGCTCAGCGGCATCGGCGCGCGGCCGCGCCGGATCGGGCTGGTTTCGGATGGCGATGGCGCCGTCACCGCCATCGCAGCGGCATTGAAGCTTGCCCGAATGCAGTGCGAAGGAGACCCACTCCCAGGTGACGTGATCGTGACCACGCATATCTGCCCGAATGCGCCGACACGCCCGCACGACCCGGTGGAGATGATGGGATCGCCAGTCAGCAGCGAGAAGATCGGCGCGGTCGAGGTCGTTCCGGAGATGGATGCGATCCTGTCGATCGACACGACCAAGGGCAACCGCATCCTGAACCACAAGGGCTTTGCCCTGTCTCCAACGGTCAAGGAGGGCTGGGTCCTGCGGGTGTCGGAGGATCTGGTGCGCATCATGGAGATGACGACGGGCCGCCGCGCCGTCACCTTCCCGGTCACGATGCAGGATATCACGCCCTATGGTAACGGCGTCTATCACCTCAACAGCATTCTGCAGCCTTCGATCGTCGCCGATGCGCCGGTCGTCGGGGTGGCGATCTGCACCGAAACTGCAGTGCCGGGCAGCGCCACCGGCGCCAGCCATGAAATCGACATCGCCGCAGCCGTCCGCTTTGCGGTCGAGGTCGCCAAGGAGTTCGGCCGCGGCACGGCGCAATTCTATGATCCCCAGGAATTTGCCTTGCTGACGCGGCTCTACGGCTCGATGCGCCATTTGCGACAAGCCGCTGCCGGCGATTAACTGCCGATGATGTTATCAAACGCAATCATGCCCAAGGTCGTCGGCGAGCTGTTTGGAGATTGACAATGCGCCTTCTGCTGATCAGCAATTCGGGCCGACCGTTCCTCGAACATTGCCGCGAGGAGATCGCGGCGTTCCTGGCGCCGATCCGGTCGTTCGGCTACATCACCGCGGCGCGGCTTGAAGACGAGGACGGCCAATACCGGAGGGCGGTCGAAGCGCTGGCCCCGGTCGGGATCAGGGTTGAGCATGTGTGGCTCGACGAAAATATACCGCAGCATCTTGGCCGGATCGCAGCGGTGTTTGTCGGCGGCGGCAATACCTATGCGCTGCTTTCACGCCTGCGCGCAGCGCGGCTTCTGCCGGTACTGCGGCGCCGCGTCCGCGCCGGCCTGCCTTACATCGGCACGAGTGCGGGTGCCAATATCTGCGGCCCGAATATTCTCGCGACCAATGATTGGAATGTCGTCGGCGCCAATCGCTTTGATGCGCTAGCGCTGGTTCCGTGGGCGATCAACCCGCACTACCTCGAGACGGACCCCGCCATGGCGGCGACCAGCGAGACCCGTGACGAGCGCATCCACGAATATCTTCTGGTCAATGCCAACCCAGTGATCGGGGTCGAAGAAAACACGGCACTGCGCATCGAGGACGGGCGGGCAACCGTTCGCGGCGCCGGCCGGGTCAAATTGTTCCGTCGCGGCCAGCCGCCGTGCGGCTTCGCGCCCGGTCAGGAAGTGCCGCTCGACGAAAAATCGGATTGAGCCGGCATCGAGATGCGTCGTCCGGCCCAGGCGGGCCGCGTAAGCCGGGCATGCTCTGTAGCAGCCGCGGAGATGCGTTCGCGCACATCAGCCGACCACGGGACGACGCGTCGCGCGGAAAGATCGATGTGCAGATACATCAGTTCCTGTGTCGCAGCGCGCTGACCGCTGGCGAGGCTGAACATCTCGTGCGCGAAATGCAGCCGCTTGTCGTCGCTCCCGAGGATCTGGGTCACCACGCGCACACGCTCGCCGACCAGCAACTCACGTTCATAGAGGTTGTGCGTCTCGACGGCGAAGGTGCCGTGATTGGTTGCCTCCTTGTAGCCGAGGCCAATGCCGACCGCATCAAACAGCGCGTCGGTCGCATAGTCGAAGAGCACGACGTAATAGGCGAGGTTCAGATGGCCATTGGCGTCGATCCATTCCGGCAATACTTCGCCCCGGTAGCGGTCGAACGGGGCCGGGATGTTCATACGGCCGGGCGTGTGACGGCAAGGATCGCCACCGGATAGGCGTAATGGATCTTGTCGGCGTCGAGGCGGACCGGGACCCCGAGCCGGTCATCTGCCGCCGAAGCTTTGAACATTTCGATGATTTTGACATCGTCGCCGGGGTTCGGGAACGACCGCGCGAGCAGGCCCGCCACATCGCCGCGCAGTTCATAGAAAGTCGCCGCCGGCTCGGACAGGCCGACTGCACCAAAGAGACCCCTCAGCTCCGCCAGGGTCAGACAGCGCGAATGCGACGGATCGCGCAGTTTCTCCAGACGATTGAAGGCCGCGGCTTTCGCCGGGTCCTCCGACGCGTAATCGTCGACGAGCACGATGCGCCCACCCGGCACGCAGACCCGGGCCATCTCGCGCAATACCGCAGCGGGGTCGAGAAAATGATGGAACGAGAACCGCGTGGTGACGATGTTGAAGCTCGCCTCGTCATAGGGCAGCGAATAGACGTCGCCCTGCCGCCAGACGACATTCGCGAGACCCTTATCGGCCGCGAGCTGGCGCGCTCGGTCGAGCATGGCCGGGGTGACGTCGATCCCGGTTGCCTCTCGCACATAGGGCGCAAACGCGCAGACGAGGAGGCCCGGACCGCAGGCCACATCGAGCAGACGGTCATCTGAGGCGGGCCGCGCCGCCTCGACGACCATCCGCAGCGCCTCCGCGTCGGTGATCGCCGGAGCGGTGCTGAACACCGTCGCCTGGCGCGTGAACTGGTTCAGGATCAGCTCCTGGTGGTTCGGGTCGTTCATGGCGCTCTCTCCCCTGTTCCACCCGGGATATCAGGCGAAAACATCGATTTGCCCATCGAAAATCGTCGGTTCATCGGACAATATCCTTTACCGTCGAGCCACTTGCGTGGAAACCATGTGATCTTGGAACAGGGTGGGTTTTTGCCCTGATCAGGGGGCGGATTCCGCCTAACAGGGGAGGAACAGGGTGGGCCGACAAGGATCGCCATTTTCATCGTCACATCATACGCCGCGATCTTGATGCAGTGATGGCGGCCGAGTGCGCCGGACCGACCGCTCAGACAACCATCCGCAGCGCCTCCCTCGGTGCTACGCGCGTGCCGCAGGCAGGCTTCCCAGAAAGCGGTCGAGTGCGGCCACCACCACCGGCTCGACAAGGGTCGGCGCGTGACCGATGCCGGGCACGCGCACCAGCTCCCCGCGCGGCAGCGCGTCGACCATGCGCCGTGCTTGCGCCCCGGAGAGCACGTCGCTCTCCGTCCCCCACACCACCAGCGTCGGGCAGGACAGCGCGTGCAACACCGGCCACGCCGGCGGCCGCTGCGGCGGACCGTGTTCGATCCGCTGACGGATGTAGGCAGGGTCCATCTTCCACACCCAGCGGCCGTCCTCGCGCCGGCGCAGCACACCGAGCGCCAGCTCGCGCTGGTCTGCCTCGCTGCGCGCCGCGGTGATCGGCGATGTCGCGCGGCGATAGGCCATCGCATCTTCGAGGGTCGCGAAATCGTCAGGCCGGCTCCCGACCATCTGGGTGATGCGCTGGGTCCCGACCTCGGCGTCGGGGCCGATGTCGTTGATGACGACGCCCCGGAGCCGCTCTGCGTGTTCGGCGGCGTAGGCCATCGCGATTATCCCGCCCATCGAGGTGCCGATCAGCATGAATTTGTCGAGCCCGAGCTGCTGGACGAATGCTGCCAGATCGCTCGCCTGATCGGCGTAGCGGTAGCCACCGGTCGGCGACCAAGCGCTCTCGCCGTGTCCGCGGACATCGAGGGCCAGGATGCGGTAACGGTCTTGCAGGTGACGGGCGAGCGCGTTGAATGCCTGCGCGCTCGAAGTATAGCCGTGGACGCAGACGATCGGCGGCGCCTCTGCCCTCCCCCATTCGAGATAATTCAGGGTGAGACCGTTGACCGTCAGGGTCTTGCTACGAGGTTGCATCGGGTTCGTCATCGCGGGCTGCCTTTCCTCCGGTCTGCGCACGGGTCACCAATCTTGCCAAAGATCGGGGCCGGCCGTACCTATGATTTATCGAATTCGGGAGGAGTGCCATGAAGCTAAAGGACGAAAGGCTGTTCCGCCAGCAGTGCTATGTCGACGGTGCCTGGGTCGACGCGCTGAACCGCGGGACGATCCCGGTCACCAATCCGGCGACCGGCGAGACTCTCGGCACCGTGCCGCGCATGGGTGCGGAGGAGACCCGCCAGGCGATCGAAGCGGCCGACAAGGCGCTCCCGGCTTGGCGCGCCAAGACCGCCAAGGAGCGCGCCCAGATCCTGCGCCGCATGTACGATCTGATGATGGCGAACCAGGAGGATCTCGCCACGCTGATGACCGCCGAGCAGGGCAAGCCCATGACAGAGTCGCGCGGCGAGATCGCCTACGCCGCGGCCTTCATCGAGTGGTTTGGCGAGGAGGGCAAGCGCGTCTACGGCGACA
>JGI12186J15620_100237_pt1 | contig 30304 bp, 32 predicted proteins | sample FosCloommunities_FD_15620 | JGI IMG/M metagenome (IMG submission 15620) | reverse complement strand
CGACTCTAGAGGATCCCACCAGGAAACAGCCTAGGAACACCTAGACGCGATCAACGCCGCCGATGACGGTGACATCTACATCCGAGTAGCGTACAACGATTACCTGGCTATCGGTGCTCCCTCGGTGTCAGAAAACCTGCATGACCTTATCATCAAAGCCCAAACTGTACTCGAGGGAAGCAACGGCGTTGGAGCGAGCGTGAACTTAAGCCGCCGCGAATTGGAAGTTCTTTACGGCGTTGTGCGTACCTTGGCCAACAAGGAAATCGCCTCCGAACTGAATGTGACCGAGCGCACCGTCAAGTTTCACGTATCTTCATTGTTGGCGAAATTCAAGGTGCGTAGCCGCATGGAATTGATGCGGGAGACCTCGCCTCAGGCGGTGAGAGCCTACAGGTACCGGTTGGCAGTTCCGCAAGGAATTAGATAGCGTCGCTGCTTCTCCTTACAAGCTAGTTACAAGTCCAGCCGAATTTTCACCATTCAAGAATTCGCGGTTCTTTGGCTAAATCGCAAGCATACAAACGCGTGGCTCTACAAAGGGCAAAAATGGCTGGAGATCATAATTCCATGCTTCAGATGGCCGAGCGACTGCTACAGATACTTCAAAAGAACCCAAAGCAATACATATCACGCTTCCCGGTGCGAGTCGGTTCGCGGATTCGGATTGTGCTTGCGGACGAAATCGAATGGATCGCGGCGGCGGGGGATTACGCCGAACTCCACGGCAGCGGACATTGTCATTTGATACGCGAAACGATGAATTCTGGTCGAAGAAAAGCTTGATCCGCGCAGTTTTTTCGTATCCACCGGTCAAGAATTGTACGCGCCAAGTGCATTCGCGAACTCTGCCCTAGCTGAAACCGCCGGCCAGGAACAGGTGTCTCTCTGGTGGCACTCTCTGTCAGACGCGAAGACGCCTCTTGAAGAACGCGTAATGGACCTAATCTTCAAGAAGCTTTACGTCAGCCGGCGGATTCACACCGGACCTGGTTAAGCGGCGAGCGGCCGGGAAGTGACGGACGTTGCCGATTGCACTGCTTCGTCGGGCTTGATTTAAGTCAAGGATGCTTCGACGCGAGGCTGACCCGGAGACGAGCTAACTCTCCGACGCGGTCAGAGCAAATTCGGCCGGATGCGCCGCCAAAAAGAAAGCACCCGACAACGGCTGGTGCCGTCGGGTGCCGAATGCTCAGTCTTTTCAAACTGAGCTGCCGAGTTTACGGCTTCTATGCCCGGCCAAATAGGGCACGATGCAAGCGAATCTATATCTGGTTTCGGCCGTTGTATGTAACGAGGGTCACAAAATGGTGTGACGAGGGTCACAAAATGACCCTCAAGCAGCCTGTCGTTCGCCAGATCGTTGCGCCGGCATCACAAGGATTTCCTTCCATTTGACGTAAGTATTTCGGTTTTGGATGGCAGGCTGATTCGTCGCCCGGCGAAAGATGCTTGCAGAAAATGTGAACCGTGCCTTGTCCGGATTTCAAGAAGGAGAGTTTGGTCTTCGGAACTATTGGTCTTGAGTCTACGCTGCCACCGTATAGCGATGGAGCAGCCCGCGGAGTCTCGGAAAGGATGAATCTTGTTTTCACTGTTCGAGGCCGTCGCGCAGGGACTCGCGGCCTTACGCAAAAATGAATGGGTGGAGGGTATCGAGGAACGGTTCGGTGTAGTGAAGGTGTCCGTCACCGACGTGCGGGTGGAACATCAAGTTAAGATCGCGGATTTGATGAAGTGGCTTGAACGACCGGGTCGCACCCCACGCGAAGTCACGCATCGCCTCAGAATCCGGGCAATTCTCGGGATGTCTGTTTCAAGGTGATCTCACGTCGCCGGCATGTTTCGACTTTACCGATTACGCGACATTACTGGCCAATCGTAATGCCCGCACCGAGATCAACTGTTTCTAAGCCTATGACTTCAAAGTGCGTGCACAGATTGGAACCAGTAATGTCGAAAATTAGCGGCCAACTCTCTGAATCATTCCGAACTCTCTGATTCATTTATGTTTACACTCCTTTTGCGGTGTCAGATAGTTTGGCCGCTAATTTTTAACAAATTGGGCACTACTTCCACGTTGCCCGTCATCCGAGACCAACGCTAAGGTGAGCCTTCCTGCTTCTCCCGAATAACGCGGCGGAGCTTAGACAAACAACCGGGTACGAACAGTCTTCGACCACTCGAACGAGCGAATTCGCTTACTTGGCGCTACCGCGTCCCTATACAAGAGCTTACCTATACAGGTCTGAACCTTTCTTCTACAATAATCGCGCCCTGCTGGAAATTCGCCAGCCCTATCAATAATTCGCCGAAAAAAAAAGAGATGTGGAAGGAGGAATGCCCATGAAGAAAGTGAGCCGACGCGTGGTGGACCTCAGCACCTATCCAGATCTAGTCGTCATGTATTTAGGGATGCGAGTCAATGCCTTCACAGGCATCAAGACCCTCGTCGGCTTCGGGCCGAAGATCACCAACTCCGTGACTGCTCAGCCGAAGGGCTTGCTCCTGCATGAAGTCATGATCTTTTCCCTGTTCCCTCCGCACGTTGTGATACGGCAATACTGGCGCGACTTCGAGTCGGTGGAAACCTGGGCTCGTTCGGAGCCACACCGCGCGTGGTGGAAACAGTTCTTACGAGACTCGGGTGGAACAGCATTCTGGCACGAAACGTATTTTATGCGTGGTGGGATGGAGGCAATCTACGATGATTTGCCTGTTCCATTGGGCTTGCTGAAGTTCGCGCCGTCGCAGGAAGCACGCGGCTCGATGTTTTCTTCTCGACAACGACTCGGCTTGAGCGGAAGTGCAACCACTGCTCCTCCCGTCGCCGAATCCGATCTCTATCCGAACACGACAGTCGGAGCCGCCAATGTACCTCGAACGGATGGCACCTGATCCGCGGTGTAGTAGAGCAGCGGCTTCGCGCACAGCCTGGTAAACGCGCTTACCGCCGAAATGGATTTCGGCGCATTGAACTTTAGTGGAGTCGAGGTGTGGCGCGGTGGTTTAGGTGGAGCCTATCTGTTGCCGACTCTTTCGTCTGTCAGTGCCTCACGAGCTCCACCATGCGTCCGTTTCCACACCCCGCTCATCGAACCGGACGTGCGGATTTGCCGCATCCGGCTCTCGGCGCAACGTGCAGGTTTTGCGACGCTCAGCAATCCTCAACCCTCGCCACCATCTTCTTTAGAGGAGCCTTCCCGCGGATCCGCCCGGCAAGAGTGTGACGGGCATCACATTCAAGCGTGCGCCTGGTCACCGCTAGTCTGTAACGGCTGATTGAGAATGGCGGCGTTTTCGAACGGTCGTTTGTATCACGCATCACAATTTCCGTGCCTTCGGGCCGAGGCTGGGAGCGATGAGAATATCTACGCGCCACAACGTAAGACGAACTGTTTTGTTGTTTATGACGGTGGTCGGAAGTCTCTTGCTCATGATGATGGTGCCTTCCGGGAAAGCCATTCCGGCGTTCTCGCGCAAATACCAGACGTCCTGTACGACGTGTCACAACCTCTATCCTGAGTTGAACGACTTTGGATGGGCCTTCAAAAAGAATGGTTTCAAGTTTCCGAAGGATGACGACACTTTCGTAAAACAGGAGCCGGTGCTGCTCGGTTCGAAAGCTCAGAAGGAAGCGTTTCCCGAAGCGGTGTACCCGGGCGAGATTCCTGGAACGATTCCCATCGCGTTCCGTTACGAAGGAAACCTTATTTGGAACGCTTATCAGCCCCAGCCCGTTCAAGCAACCGGCTATGTGCCGCGAACGGATCTGTTTGTTCCCAACACCTTTACGATCATCGCCGCAGGAAGCTTCGGAGAGAATCTCTCCTTCTGGATCGACGATGACATTTCCGCAGGAGGCACGGGAGCGGGAGGAGGGCTTGGGGATGGCTGGCTAAAGTACAACGATTTGGGCCGGTTTTTCCACTTACCAAGGAATTCGCTTAACGTGCGATACGGGCAGTTCGAACTGGATCTACCCTTTACCAACGCACGGACACCGTATCTCTCCGGATATGATGTGTTCGGCCAAGGGGCCCTTGCTCAAGGACCGCCGTGCAGCGCCACGGTAACCGTTTGTGGAACCACGAACAACCCCTTTGTTCTGGGCACTCCGCAACGGGGAATCGAGTTTGGTGGCTATCCCAACAACGGAAACTTCAATTGGTCTTTATCCATCGTGGATGGAACGAATTCCGCCTACGGTCTAGGCCCCGCGTTGACGGCGCGGAATTCCAAGGACATTTACGCCAACGTTTTCTACCAGTTCAATCTGGAGCGCGATCCGGAAAGCCGCCATGCCGTTCAAGCAGCCGGGCCGACCGGACCCCGGGATCACAATTCCATTCGAATTGGTGGATTCTATTATCACGGCACAAACCAGCAGAACTTCGGTGGCAGTCTCTACCCGTTCACGGGAACCATCAACGATCCGTTCTACCGCGCGGGAGGCTACCTGCGGTACCGCTACCACAACAAACTCGAGATCTATGGCGTGGGAATGCACGGCCGCGACGACAACCACATGGTGGACACGGTGGCAGGTACTGTGACAAACGGGACTGCGGTCACCTTCACCGGGGGATTTGTCGCCGTGAACTACTGGATCTTTCCCTGGCTTATCCCAACGATTCGATACGACTTCGTTAATTCACCTTCGGACTTCGCAAACGGTGTTTCGCAGGCTCGCACGCGCAATGATTTCCGACCCGGGTACCAGATCCTGGTCCGGGCCAACATCAAGATCGTCGGCGAATACACGCGCCACTGGGGAGTGCCCTACACCGATGCTGCGGGCAACGTGCTGAATTACCGGCCAAACACATTTGTCACCGGCATTGACTACGTGTTCTAGCCAGCCACCGTGGCGACAAGGGTTCGTAAGGAAAACTGGAAATGAGAGGGAGAAATGAAGCTAAGTCTATTTGCGGTCAAAGCAGTGACAGGCAGCTGGGCAGTGCTTCTCCTGGGCGGGGCAGGCTTCGCTGGAGAGATCAAGGGGAAGGTTAGCGTACAAGGGTTGAAATCCGCGGAGAACATTGCGGTGTACGTCGACACTATATCGGACAAGAAGTTTGATCCGCCGACAACGAAGCCCGTCATGGACCAGACGAAAATGACGTTCGTGCCGCACGTTATGGTCGTGCAAGCGGGTACGACAGTGGAATTTCTGAATAGCGACCCAGTGGGCCACAACGTGTATTGGCCGAGCATCAGTGGAAACAAGAAGCTGTCGCACAACCTGGGAACTTGGCCGAAGGGCGAAAAGAAGGGCTTCCAGTTTAACGACGTCGGAGTTGCCAGCCTGCTATGCAACGTGCACCCCGAGATGAGTGGATACATCGTTGTCTCCCCGACGCCGTATTTTGCGGTGACGGACAAGAGCGGAAATTATGAGATCAAGGACGTCCCGCCGGGTAAGTACACGCTGAAGAGCTGGAGTGAGGACGGCAAAGTCACCACGCAAGCGGTGGAAGTCGGAGCGGGCACGGTAACCGCCGATCTGACCGTCAAGAAATAGAGCAGCGACAAACTGGGGTCCGAGGCGAGACCGATTGACAACTCATACCAAACTCGTTGATCTGGAGTGGCTGGAGTCTAACTTCCCGTGCATGCAGGCGTGCCCGGTGCACACACAGGCGGGGCGCTACGTCTCGTTAATTGCACAGGGCAGGTATGAAGAAGCCTACCGCTATGCCCGGACCCCCAACCCGTTTGCCTCCATCTGCGGCCGTGTGTGCGGACACCCTTGTGAACCAGCGTGCCGACGCGGCCAGTTCGACATGCCCATTTCAATTCGCGCACTGAAACGCTTTGTTACCGAGCGGTACGGACCGGAATCGCGGAATCCCGTAGACGTTTTTGCCGGCAGAAAAATTGAGAAACGAGCCGAGAAGGTGGCGGTTATTGGCTCGGGCCCCGCAGGAATGTCCGCGGCACACGACCTGGCACTTCTGGGTTATCCAGTAACCATCTTCGAATCGGCGCCGGTACCGGGCGGCATGATGCACCTGGGTATTCCGGAGTACCGCTTGCCGCGCGATGTTTTGCAAGCGCAGATCCGGGAAATTCTGGACCTAGGTCCCGAGTTGAAGTTGAACATCCGACTGGGTCGGGATTTTTCGCTCGGAGACCTGAAGCGTCAGGGCTTCAAAGCGGTGCTGATGGCGTTCGGGCTGCACCGGAGCCGCGAGCTGAATCTTCCAGGAAATGACCTGGACGGTGTAGTTAAAGGAATCGATTTTCTCCTAAATGTGAATCTGGGATACCGCTTCGAAGTGGGCAAGCGGGTAGTAGTAATCGGTGGCGGGAACGTGGCCATCGACGTGGTGCGTTCGGCCATGCGCGAGCAGCAGCAGAAGTTGGCGACCGACATGGCCAGCGTCGTGCTGCCGAACGAGTTGACTTCCAGCGAGACCGACGTGGCCATAAAGGAGTTCATCGACGTATCGCGAGCGGCCTTGCGAATGGGCGCGCGCGAGGTGCACCTGGTCTGCCTGGAGTCGCGCGAAGAAATGCCGGCGTCCGAAGAAGAGATCGAAGAAGGGCTGCTGGAAGGAATGAAACTCAGAGCGTCGCTCGGCCCGAAGCAGTTCGTTGGGAAAAATGGAAGGCTGACCGGCCTGGAAGTGGTCAAGTGCGTGTCTGTGTTCGACGAGAACAAGCGCTTCAATCCGAAATTCGAACCAGGAACGGAAATGGTCATTCCCTGCGACACCGTGATTCTGGCAATCGGGCAAGCATCTGACCTGTCGTTCCTTAAGCCGGAAGATGGCATCGAAACCACGCGCCAGGGCACGCTCAAGATCAATCCGGAAACCCTGATGACGTCGGCGGCTGGGATTTTTGCCGCCGGCGACATAGCGTTCGGTCCACGGTTGGTCATCAATGCCGTAGCCGATGGCAAGAAAGCCGCCGTGGAAATCGATAAATTCCTGCGCGGTCCGGAGTGGCAGCCGAAGGACAAGTACGTGCAGATCACGGTGCTGAATCATCATGAGATGGCGGCGCAATACGACGAGTATTCACGATTAGCCGTCCCCGCTCTCCCCGTGGAGCGGCGCACCGGAGTCGCTGAAGTCGAGACCGGCTACACGGAGGAGCAGGCACGACGCGAAGCCAGCCGATGCCTGCAGTGCTGGATCAATACCATTTTCGAAGGCCATGAAGCGAACGGAACGGAATGCATACTTTGTGGTGGATGCGTGGATGTCTGTCCGGAGAATTGCCTGTCGCTTGTGCCGCTGAAGGATTTTGCATTCACCGAGGAAGAAAAGCAGCGGCTTGCGGCCGAACGTGAATTGCGCAGCGTGGATTTGCAGCACCTTTCACCCGAAGAACTGAACCAAGTGGAAGGTTCCGTGATGGTCAAAGATGAAACCATTTGCATCCGCTGCGGGTTGTGCGCAGAACGCTGTCCGGTAAACACCATTTCCATGGAAGCGTTTGAAGTGTTCGACCACGATCCGGGGTTGCAAGCTGACGAGGAGACAGTCATTAGGCCATGAGCGATAGGAAACCAGGTCCAGACGCGTCTTACGGAACACCGCGCGCGGAATTATCGCGCCGCGACTTTTTGAATGAAATCACCATTGGGGCGTTGGGAATTGCGGGGTTGGGCGGCGCCGTTTTGACTTACCAGTATTTTTCGCCCAACGTGCTGTTCGAGCCCTCGACCACGTTTCGCGCCGGGATTCCGAATCTCTACCCGGTGAACTCAGTCACGTTTTTGCAGGAGCAGCAGGTCTACATCGTGCGCACGCCAGCAGGCTTCTACGCCGTTTCCTCGGTTTGCACACATCTCGGCTGCATCACGCAGTGGAAGCCGGAAGCGAACATCATCGCCTGCCCGTGTCACGGCAGCAAATTCCAACCGAACGGCAAGAAGATCGAAGGACCAGCGCCGCGGCCGTTGCCGCACTACGCCATCAACCTCACCGCCGACGGGGAATTGCAGGTGGACAAGCTGCAAATTATCAAAGGCGATCAGGGGCTCAGGGTCTGAGGAGGACCATGGCCACTACTTTTCACAACACTCTTGAAAACCTGCGGACCACGCGAGTCTGGAAGTCGATTTTCCGCCGCGACCGAGCGATCACCAATCGAACGCGAAGTGTGGCGATATTCGGGAACCTGTTTTTGCACTGGATGCCGGTCAAGGTGCGGGAAAAATCCCTTCGCGTACGAGCAGCCTACTATCTGGGGTCGTTATCGTTGCTGCTCTTCGTGATCCTGGTGATCACCGGAGTGCTGCTGATGTTTTATTACCATCCGGCGGCCCCGAAAGCCTACCACGACATGAAGGATTTGCGGTTTGTGGTGTCGAACGGAGTGTTTCTACGGAACTTGCATCGCATCGGAGCGCACCTGATGGTGCTGCTAGTGTTCTGGCACATGTTTCACGTGTTTTACCGGGGCGGCTATAAACCGCCGCACGAGTTCAACTGGGTAGTCGGCGTCCTTCTGCTGCTGATTACGCTGTTTCTGAGCTACACAGGGTACCTGCTGCCGTGGGATCAATTAGCTTTCTGGGCCGTGACGGTGGGAACGAACATTATTTCTGCCATGCCGGTCATCGGAAATAAAGTGCGTTTCGTGGCCTTGGGCGGCAACATCGTCGGCGAAAACGCGCTGCTGCGTTTTTACGTGCTCCATGTGGTGATTCTCCCGCTGCTGGCCTTCCTGCTCATCGGCGTTCACTTCTGGCGTGTGCAAAAAGACGGCGGATTGACGTTACGGTCAAAAGAAAATGATGGAAAAAACTAAAATCGAGACGGGATTCAGTTCTGACGCGAAGAACGAGCCGCGCCGGATCGTTTTCATCACCCGAAAGACATCTGCAAAGGTGAAGGACGACCGCGAACCGAAGCTGATGACCTATCCGCACCTGCTGCTGCGCGAAGCCGTTGTGTTCGAGGTGCTGATCATCGTCATGGTGGTGATCGCGATTTTCTGGGACGCGCCGCTCGAGCAATTGGCGAATCCTCTGCTAACACCCAACCCCGCGAAAGCACCGTGGTATTTCCTGGGGTTGCAGGAATTGCTGCATTTCTTCCCGCCGTTTGTCGCTGGCATTTTGATTCCGACGCTGGTGGTGCTGGCACTCGTGGTGATTCCGTATTTCAACGTGAACGTGGAAGGCAAGCCGCTGTGGAGCGAGCACGCATCGCGACGTTTCAGCATTGTGGTGGGAGTCGTGATCGCGTTGCTGATCCTTCTAGCGTTCGTGGACGCCTGGACCATTATTGTGCCGACGGTGCTCGTGGCAGCGCTGCTGGTGGCCTCGTATCTATCGAAACAGAGCACTGGAATCATGCGGACCCTACGTATGAAGCCGCTCTCCTGGTGGATCATGACGTGGTTTATCGCCACAGCGATTTGTTTGACGGTCGTCGGGACATTTTTCCGAGGCCCCGGATGGTCGTGGGTGTACCCGTGGAGGACAAATGCCGGCTGAAGCGCAACAAATGGGTAAGTTGTCGCCCAGATTGCGTTTGACCTTCGCGGTGGCTACGGTCGTGTGCGTGCTGGCGCTGGCCATTTCGCCGGTCAAGGACTACCGAGCCGAGTGGAAACATTACAAGCGCTGGTTCGTGAAGTACGCACAGGGACGCCCGGACACGAAGAGACTTCTAGCCGACTACAGCCCAAGTATCGATCAAGTGTGGCTGCCCGGAATGAATGTGACGGATCGGTGCACCACGTGTCACCAAGGTATCACCCAATCCTCGCTCGCCGATAGCACCGTACCTCAGCCGTTTCGCGCACATCCTCCGGTTCCCCACAATGTGCGGCAGTGGGGCTGCACGCTTTGCCATCGCGGCCAAGGCCTGGCCACAGAAGTGCCGGAGGCTCACGAGACGACTTTGGCATGGGAGCAACCGATTTTGCCCGCGCGTTTCCTCCAAGCCTCCTGCGGAAGTTGCCACCAGGCCGACTTGATCGAAACGCCGCAATTGGCCCGCGGCCGAGAACTGCTGGTGCACCTGAATTGTCAGGGTTGTCACAAGCTGAGCAATCTGAACCGGGCGGCGCTGGGACCGGATTTGTCGAGCGTCGGATACAAGGTTACGCGCGAATGGATTTACAAGTGGCTGAAGGAGCCACGCACGGTTGTCGACAAGGACGGCAACGCCACAGTCAACGGATACGAGAATGAGAGCGAACCTCGCATGCCGAAGTTTCGTCTCACGGACGACGAAATCAAGGAGCTATCGGGGTTCTTGAGCGTTCAAAAGGCAAAGCCGATTGAGAGATACAAAATTAGCCCGCTGGTAGTGGCGGCGTGGACCAGGAACCCGGACCTGCTGGCGCAAGGAGAACTTCGCTTCCGGCAAATGATGTGCACCACCTGCCATTCACTGGCGGTCACACGCGCAGGTGAAAGCAAGATGATTGGCGGGGACATCGGAACGGAACTGACCAAAGTTGGGAGCAAGGTCAACGAAGAATGGTTGATAGCGTGGCTGTGGAATCCGAAAAGCTATCTGGAACACAGCAACATGCCACGGTACGGGTGGAGCGACGAAGACTTGTACAAGGTCTCTCAGTACATAATGAACAAGCTCACCGATTCGGACTTGCTGACGAACGTTCCGCAACTGGGTGCTCCTACAGAGGCCGAAATCAGTGCCGGCAAGCGCCTGTTTGCCGAAAAGGGTTGCGCCGGGTGCCATGCGTTGAATGGCATTGCACCGCAAAAGGATTTCGGTCCGGACCTCACGGCGCTCGGCGCGAAGAACGCGTCCGAACTGGAATTCAGCAAGGCCAAGATTCAACACGACCTGGTCTCGTACATCCAGGCGAAGCTGCAGGATCCCGTCTCGGTGAATCCGGCCGCGAGGATGCCGCAATACAACTGGGAACCGGCCGATCTCGATGCGGTAACAACCGCATTGTTGAGCCAAACGGGCCCGGCCGCGACGAGTACTTTGCAGCGACTGGTAGTGCCCAGGAAGGAAGCGTCGTTCCAGCCCGTAGGAGCATTCGCACAAGTGTATGAGCGCTACAAATGCTACGCGTGTCACCGGTTCAATGGCTTCGGTGGAACGCTGGCGCCTGATCTTTCCTATGAAGGCAGCCGGGCGCAGAGAAAATGGATTGCGGACTTCCTCAAGAATCCGCAGACCATCCGGCCAACTCTGATTTTGCGCATGCCGCAATTTAACATGTCAGATCAGGATGCTGAGATTGCCGCAGAGTACTTGTCCCTGGCAGTCCAGAACTCGGAGGTGAACCCCCAGAGTGTGGACGCGCGGCAATTCACGCCAGCCATGGTGTCCTTGGGACAGCAACTCTACGAGGTCAAATACCAATGCCAGTCTTGCCACACGATTGGAGGCACGGGCGGGTACGTGGGGCCAAACCTGAATAACGCGGGGAACTGGCTGACGCCGGCGTGGATCGAAGCTTGGTTGCGCAATCCTCAGGCGCTGCGACCGGACAGCATCGAGCCGCGACGCAACTTTACCGATGAGGAAGTCCGTGCACTGACGGCTTATCTGATGACATTGCGTGCGGGCATCACGCCGCAAACAACGAAAAGCGCCGCAAATCGGCCTGTGTTGACGCAGGGAGCAGGGCGATGAGACCGAAATTTCGGGTCCTTGGAGCGATCACGCTGCTTTTCTCTGCTGTAGCGAGCGTGCTGCTTCTGTCGGGATGCCGCAAAGCCGGTGCAGTGCTAAAACCCGACCAGGCTTTTGGCTTCTACGATACGGAGGCCGACTGGAACGACGCGACGAAAGTGATCAACCTGGGTTACCAGGAATCTCAAGGAAAACGCGTGTTCTATCAGTACTGCGTTTGGTGTCACGCCGATGCGACGCCTGCGGGCCCCTCTAATCGAAGCAACCTGACGCCGGTTCCGCCGCTCCTGAATGATGGCGAGAAACTCAACAGGGATAGCGACGAGTATCTGGAGAACATCATTACGCTGGGAGGCAGCGCGCTGGGCAAGTCCGCAATGATGCCTCCGTACGGCCAAACTTTGAGCGCCGAGGATATTAAAGCGGCCATCGCGTTTACGCGGGCGATTGCGCAGCCGGCATATCAAAAACCGGTGCGCCCGGGCCCGGCGTACGCGGCCAAGCCGTGAATGTTAAAATCCGACAATGAGAATGACGGACCTGGGACCGGAGAATCGATTGCTGATCTGCTTCCTATCCCTGGTGTTAGGCTGCATTTGCAGTTCCACGGCGTCGGCGCAAGTCAGCCCCAATGAAATTCTGGATCCGCAGCTCAAATCGCTCGAGGCACAATATCTCCCGCAACTTAAAACCATCAACCAGCACATTGCCAGAAAACAATTTCCCTTTCCTTTTTATCTGAGCCGTGTGGTTGGACTGGACCCTGCGCAACAAGTAGAAGCGGATACACGGGGCCTAGAGTTTAAGCACTTTAGAGACCGCGTGGTGCTGAAAGCCACGGGAAACTACAACGCGGCCTACGATAAGAAGCAGTTGAGCCGGAACGAACAGGCAGCCCGCACGTTTCGCGACGTGATGCTGCCGATCCTGCAGATCATCACGCAAAACGTCCCGCCGGACCTCGACTGCGACGCCATCGGCATGGAGATCAGCTACCACGTGCGAGACCGTCAAAAGAGCTATGACTACGAGGGAGCGGAAAATCTCGTCGTGGTTCTGGACCGCAAGGATGCCTTCCAGATGGTTTTGGAAAAGGATGACAATGCGCGCCAGGTGCTTCTCGACCGGTCGCTGGTCTACCTTGGCGGAGAGGAATACGGGTTGTCACTGCTGGACCGCGATCCGGTGGTGGTGGACAAGCAGGCCCGCGCGAAATCCAACCAGATTGATGCGAGCTCGACGCTAAGCGCTTCCACCTCTGCAAGCCGGTTGATTCGCAGCAACCCGAACCTGCTACCTTCCGCGGCAGGTGGAAACGACCCCTCAGGCGGGCCGAAAGTGGATCTTTCGCGTGCGAAGCCGGCGGCGACGGCGGCCGATGCGGCGAAACTGCAATCGCAGTATCAGGCGCAGCTCGATGTGCTCGCGAGAGAAGGGCAGGTGAAGTTGGGATTCGTGGATTACGATCCGCCAACGTTTGTGGTGGTAAGCAAACAGATGGTCCTGCAGATGACGTTGAAGAATTCGACGCGCCTCGATCCCGAGAAAACCAACATTTATAAGCGCGCCGCACAGACTTTTGACCTATTTGTCGCGCCGAAGATGAAAGATGTGCTGGACAGGATACCCAGCGACGTACCGGTGGATTATTACGATTTTTCAGTGGTGAATCCGCTGAGCCCAACCTCGTTGGGGAAAGAGCGCTCAGAAGCGATTGAATTTCTGTTTCCGAAGCAACTGGCGCAGGAATTTGTGAATAATGAGATTACCAACCAGGAGCTCATCGATAAGAGCCAGGTTCTGGTGAACGGTGTGCGCATTGCACTGACCCTTCAACTCGTTGAGTGATTTTTCAAGGCCGCAAATCGGATCTCAACTCAAACCCCGGCTTTCACAACGCAAGCCGAGTGAATCCGCTTGGACGCAAGCAGCTCTTTTGTGTCCCCCCTGCGGTCCCCACCCAGAATGACATCAGGATGGTGGTTCTGACTGACCAGCAGTGTTAACCGAGGGCGCAACAGGTCCTCCCACGTCAAAGGGGACACTCACGATTCTTTTTCCTGCAGAGTTGCTAGATAATCGCAAAGGTTCTTAATGCGTTGCCGCAGAGCCGCCTCGTTGAATTTGTCGCGAACGTTGAAGATGGGGCCCCAGACGGGCATATCAGCTGAGCCGTGAGCTTGGATGGGTTTGCCAAAACGTATGGTCTTGGCGACATAATCTTCAGGAAATTTGCCATCATGCCTTTTGGCGAGCGTAGTGAGGTCCGGTGGCGGTGTCTTTAGCGCCGATGCGGCGGGGCCCATTCCCTTTGCATTCTCGCCGTGACACGCGGAGCAGTATTCCATATATGTCTTTTTGCCGGCAGGCCCATCTGGCGTTTCGGTCTGTACTGCCTTCGTCGCCAGCATGGCCGTGGTTGAGCAAATCACCAGAACGAATGGGAGAATGTGCAATCGTTGCATAAGAGTCCTCCGTCACCTACCTCATGGTTTGCGTGTGAATCTCCCGTCTTCACATACGCATCGATCCGTCGATCAAGTTAAAATGACAGTTGAAATGTGGCCTGCTGTCGGACCAATTTTTGTCTGCACCCTGCTTGATCGCGGCTAAGGTTCTTCAGCTACGAACCGTAAGGACTGGGCACGTCGCTTGTGACACAACGTTGTGGACTGTGCCACGGCTCAGATGCGTTGCAAAGCCTTTTGTCTGCCGGGCTCCCAGCACGATCAGATCAGTGTGCCGTCGTTTCGAAACGTCCAGGATCTTCTCTGCCGCCGATCCCTGCTCGACGATGCAGGTGGATTCGCACCACGTTCTGGTTTGCTCCGTAACCAATTGCTGCAGCTTCCGCTCCTTCAAATCCACCACCTGTGGGCTGTCCACCAGATCCCCCGCCTTCGGACCTTCGATGACGTGCAGCAACACAAGGTGTGCCTGGTTCTCCTGGGCCAAAGATATGGCGTAGGGAGCTGCCACTGGATTGTCAGTTGTCAGGTCGGTTGCATACAGGATTTCACGCATCTTCGAGTATCGCTCGGACCAAGGGTTCACGTGTGGGCCAACCGTCAGCACTGGGCAGGGGGACTGTCTGAGAGTCTGTTCGGCAACCGAGCCGAGCAACGCCTTTCCGAAACCAGTGCGTCCGCGAGTCCCAAGCACTACCAAGTCGATTTCCTTCTTTTCGATGACATCGGACATCACTTCCCGAATGTTACCTTCGCCGATCACCGTTTCGTGTTCGACGCCCTCGAGTTGCTTATTCAGGCGCTGGGCTTGCTCCTCGGTCTCCCTCTCCGCCGTCTCGGCCATCGCCGCCCAAGCATTGGGTGCAGCAGCGGTGTAGTCGTCAAATCGATTCACATGTACGCCATAGACCTTTGCGCCGTAACGCTGCGCGAGCTGGACCGCGATCGGCGCTGCTAGGTCCGCTGCAGGTGAAAAGTCTGTTGCGAACAAAATATTCTTCAGTGTAATTCTCGTTCTTGCTTGAACTGGGTTCATGGGCCACCTCCCTCCGTCCATCGAATACGTCTTCATGTGCTCATCGGCTGTGACGGGGCTCACTTTACAATGTGATTTTGGTCACCCAACAAACGAGCGGTCCGGAACTGGTTCCGGGCCGCTCTCGCATTGCCACTTCCTACGCGGCGACCTGTTTTGTATAGGGCGTCGCCGGCTTGATTTCAATCTTGCGCGGCAACGCAACGGCGGTAACGGGGGCGGTGATCTCCAGCACCCCATTCACGAATTCCGCGTTCATCTTTTCAGTGTTTACGCCCTCCGGCAGCTCCAGCACCCGCTCAAATTTCCCGTACGCGAATTCCTGGTGCAGCGCTTCATGCTCTTTCGTCTCACGGGTGTATTTCCGTTCGCCGGTGATGGTCAGCAGATTCGCCTGCACATGAATCTGCACCTCCTTCGCCTCAATGCCCGGCAGGGAAGCCTTGCAGACATACTTCTTTGTTTCCTTGTCCACATACGCCTCGACCGCCGGAACAAAGTTGAACGGCTTCCGCGAAGCAACTTCCTTTTCGAACGGCTTCACTGTCAGCATCCGGTTGAAGATCTTGTCGAATTCACGGCGGAAATCAAACATATCCTCGAAGAACGGATCACGCAAAACCAGATTTGTCATAAAAATCTCCTGTGATTTCTGAATCGCCCGACATTGAACGCACTGTTGTTTTTGTCAGGCAGCGATTGGGGCCTCAGCTTGTCCGGCCCTGAAGGGCCGGTGCGTCGCAATCCTGGGCGCTTTTATATATGCTTGGTGCCCAATCGCTGCCTCGAAGGGTCTAAGGCCAGCTGAAGGTCATACCCCACTTTTGCTCTAGTGCAGACCCAGTGAGGTGTAGCGCTACGCCTTGGCAGTTTCTCCTTTCCCGCCGGCTTTTCCAGCTCACTCCCATCTTTGGCCTCGCCTTTCACGCCTCGTTTCTAAACCCACTGATGGGTCAAATCAGTGACTGCAGTTACATCGCGGTGTTTCCGTCATCACATTGAAGGAAGCCGAGCACGCTAGGATACGTAACCCAAGGGAGGAACGTCATTCATCGCCAAGTTCCGACTCGAATTGCTGGCTCTCGATGGTATGGAATGCGTGCAACCCCCCCGCACGGCACGACAAGCATTTTCAGAGAAGAATATCCCCGTGAAGTTTGAGCGCCCGCGTGCCCGTCGCTATCCCTTCGTGGCCAGCATCGAGCTGACCGACCTTGCAATCAGAGACGCACATCTAGAACAGACGAGCGATTTAAATTTGTTTGGCTGTCATGTGAACACCGAGGAGGTCCTGCCGACACTGACAACGGTCATGCTGAGGATATCCACGCAGGCGCGAACTTATGGCTCTTTGGTAAGGTCGCTTACGCTCTCGATTGCGTGAGAATGGGCATTGCGTTAGGAGATTGAACCGAACACTCAGGTAGATTTGGAGAAGTGGATTGCACAACTTAGGATGTCAAGGCCTAAGCTGCCGAAGCCTCCTTGTGAGCTTCCCTTACAGGGAGCTCGGGCCACAGGACTTTGAGAACCACCCCACATTGGTCGTCATAGACCAGTGTAAATACATGAGAGCAGCGTTCGCAGAGCCAGTAGTGTTTGACATGGTGGATTCCGCTTGGCAACTCGGCTGTAGAATTACTCTCACTAGGCGGAGGCGGATCAGGCCGAAATCGGAGAAACATGCCGCCTCCGGTCCAATGAAAGGCAGTCGGGCACGCCGGGTTCGCGCACTTGGGATGCTGCTTTTGATAGAGAGGCATTCCTGTCAACGTTTCTCTGGATAGTGCTTGTTCTTTGATAGGGGCGCGCTCTGCGACCTCGCGCTCATGTTCAAGGCGCTGAATGGTCGCCCGCAGCCAGTTCCCAAAAACCTCTTCGATCTCGCGTTGTTCGCCGTACCGATACAGGGAGTCCAGCGTTTCACCCGATTTATCGAATGGAATGTGGCGGCAGGGGATTTCTCCCGGACGGAATTCAGGTGGCACTAACTGCATCAACACACAATCGCTGCAGGGGCCCTGCTCCTGGGAATTGAAATTCATACACGTTGGAGAGTCTTCGAAAATAAGCTGGGGCCTCCAGTGTGCGCTTGGGGATCTTCCGTATCCTCCGTCTTCGAGGAATTTGAGCTCAAATTTGAGAACGTCCAAAAGGTCGCGTTCATCTTTCTGCATTTTGCACCTCACAGGTCGCGCCAAACATGGCCTCGCGCGCGCCAGACTGCTGTAACCGCGGTCATGTTGATGTGTGACCCCCGTCACAGCCCACAGCTCCTCGATTGCCTAACGACATGGTATGGCAAACCGGTTTCGTTTTGTGGCGCGTCGGGAGGACGGTATACTTCGAGGCGGTGAACCTATGAAGGCACCGTACGGCTTTGAAATCATTGAGAGTTGTGTCTCCTGCCCTCACCGCGAGGACCGGCTCTTTTGCGATCTTCCATCGGCGGCCGTCCAGGCACTCTCCGCGATCACGTCACCGGCGGCCTATCCGAAGACCGCAATGTTGTTCGTAGAGGGACAATCATCGCGCGGAGTCTTCATTTTGTGCGGTGGTCGCGTCAAGCTTTCCACATCGTCCGCAGACGGGAAAAGCCTGATTGTCAGAATCGCGGATTCTGGAGAGGTACTGGGTTTGCCCGCCACGGTCACCGGGAAACCCTACGAGCTCACGGCCGAAGTCATCGAACCAACTCAGGCGAATTTTATTGCGCGAGAGGATTTTCTGGCTTTCCTGCGCCAGCATGGCGAGGCAGCCTTGCGAGTGGCGCAGCAGCTTGGCGAAACCTATCATTCGGCGATTGCCGAAATGAGGAACATTGGCCTGTCCCATTCGGTAGGGGAGAAGCTGGCTCGTTTCCTTCTGGATCTTTCCGAAAGTCATGACAACGGCAAGGGTGAGGTGAAGGTCACGCTTACGCTCACGCACGAAGAGATTGCCCAGACGATCGGAGCGTCGCGAGAGACGGTGACCCGACTGTTTGGTGAATTCAAGAGAAAGCAGCTCTTGCAAGTCAAAGGCTCGACGCTCATCATCAAGAACAAAGCAGGGCTGGAAAGTGTGTTGAACTCGTAAGTCCCCCTTCCTGAAGACCCCTTCGAAGTTCGACGTGTGACAACTGGCACGTCAATCGGTGACGTGCGTCGCGGCGCTACACAAAACAGTTCGGTATCCGCCTGAACGTAGGCGCAAGGAAGGGACAATATTGCGTGCGTTCAACCCAGTTGGGGCCGACCAGGGAGCAAGGGCAGCATGCCTTGGTCGGCCAACCTACTTCGAACACCGTGTTCAGCGTCACGGAGATTTGTGCTCTAGATCACATCTTCTTCAGCGACTTCGCGCGAGCATCCCCTTCGTAAGAGGCCACGATGATTCAAGAACACCAAGACAACCAACAAATCAAGACAGCACCCTGCTCAGTGACGAGGGTCTGTCTAGCACGAATCCTCGTTGCAACCGATTTTTCGGAAACGTCGGACTGTGCGCTCGAACACGCTCTTTCTGTGGCGCGAACCTACAATTCTAAGATCTTCGTTGTGCACGTCATTCCTGTGAACCTGACGATGTCTCCGGAACTGACCGGAGCGTCACAAGAGAAAATGCGCCGGGCCGCTCGCGAAGGGCTGGACTTGACGTTGACTTCGGAACGAATGTTTGGAGTCCCGCACGAGGGAATCATTCAAGAAGGGAGGCTGTGGCCGAACATCGAAGCGGTGATCAAGAGGTTTGAGATTGATCTCGTTGTCGTCGGAACCCATGGCAAGAGCTTCCTGCCGAAAGTCCTTGTCGGTTCGAGCGCCGAAGAGATCTTCCGGCAAGCGCGTATCCCCGTACTCACAGTCGGACCTGATGTGTGGCGTGAGCCTTTTTACGGGGTCGAACTAAAAAACATTCTGTTTGCAACGGCTTTCGGACTGGGAACCGAACGAGAGGCCGCCTACGCTTTTTCTCTAGCCCAGGAGCACTGCTCAAGACTCACTCTATTGCATGTACAGCAGCGCCCGGACGAGGAGGAGGTTATCGTTGACCAGCTACAGGAGTTGATACCCTCCGGGGTGGATCTGCATTGTCTGCCGTTGTTTCGCGTAGAGCAGGGCGACCCCGTCAAAGAGATCTTACGAGTGGCTGAGGAAATAAAGGCAAATCTTATCGTTCTCGGTGCGAAGCCGGGGAAAGGCTTGGCTGGGAACGTACCTCACACTAAGGCGTATCAAGTCATTTGCGGTGCATCATGCCCGGTTCTGACGATCAAGTCTTAGATGGCGCCCTCCGACTGCGCTAAAAGAAGAGCTTCTCGCAGGCGACGTCGCGGACTCGGCGCCACGGATAGAGCGGCTGCCCGGTAAGGAGGTTTTATGCTTTCACGTCGACTAATCAAATTGATCGAGACACATGCAGAATCCCTCACCCATGAGGTCGTTGAGGACGTTCAGACCAATGAACATACACGTTCGCATGTCCGCATTCCTAAAGAGGAGCTCGGCTCTCGCGTTCTCGCGCTCTACCGAAACCTCGGGAATTGGATCGGCGATCCAAAAGATGACGCGATACGCCACGAGTATGAGGAATGGGGAAGAATTCGCTGCCAACAAGGAATTCCCACGAGCGAAATCGCCTTTTGTTTAATCCTCATAAAGAAGCATCTCCGCATGTACATTCGAGAACATGCAGGCGTAGTGTTTTCCGGCGACCGACTCGTTCCGGGCGAAATGGTTCCCCTGGAAACCTACAGCATTCAGGAACTCAACTACGTAGTCGGGGATTTCTTCGACCGGGCTTTGTACTACCTCCTGCGCGGGTATGAGTTGCAAGCCAAGGCTCAAAAGAGGGCGGTGGGGGCAGAGTCCGTGTCTCAGTGGAGGTAAGCCGGAAACGCCTAGCGTCGACTTTCTCTTCTGACCCCGAAGTGTCCGGCCTGAGGCGTTTTCGCTCAAGGCTAGCGATGACTCTTGGATATACCACCTCTTCCGGGTAGTAGGTGTTTGCCAGGGCGCTGGCCGCGAGCCCTCCAAGCAGACCCGACCAGTTAAACGCCTTCCGCGGCTCCTTTATGCTGAACACTTACTCAGTAGGCGTGGATAGAAAGAAGACGACCTTACCCAGCTTGTCAGTTTCCCGGTCTCTCCACAGGGTGGCGGGTGCCCACAGCGTTTCGACCGCGGCTATTTGCGGTTTGATCTCCCCGTCAGTGACAAGCTTCGCAAAGGTATTCAATCCTTCGGTTTTCACGTCGGTTTGAACGAACGCCGCCTCTATACCAAGGCGCGCGGCCTCTGCGCCGTCGGGCGGACGGTTGGAAGTGACTGCGACTCCTCCGCGCTTCACTCGCGCGTAGGAACTCGCCACGGTGTCGCCCCCGACAAGATTGAGTACGCCGTCAACCTGTTCAATGCCATCGAGTGGTTGACGCGTATAATCGACCACTTGGTCCGCCCCAAACGCTTTTAGGGCTGTCTCCTGGCTCTTCTTCGCCGTGGCGATGACGTGAACTCCAGCACGGCGGGCCAACTGGACCGCGAGCGATCCGACGCCTCCTGCCGCTCCCATTATCAGCAGTGTCTTTCCCTTCGTGACCTTGGACAATTCCAACATCTGCGTTGCGGTCTGTCCGACAAGGGCGATTGCCGCAGCCTGCTCGGCGGGGATTTTGGCGGGCCGGTGTGCAAGGCTTGTGGCGTCCACCAGCGTGAACTCGGCATAGGCTCCGCCCGTCCTTGTATAGCCGAATACTTCGTCACCGATCTTGAAACCAGTCACACCATTTCCAACGGCAACTACCTGGCCGGCGACATCCCCTCCGGGTATCCACGGGAACTCCAGTTGGAAGACCTGGCGCAAAAAGCCACCGGCGCGGCCGGGATCAACTCCGTTCATGCTGGTGAAGTGATTCTCCACCAACACCTGTCCGGGACCGGCCGCAGGCTTCGGCGCTTCTTCCATCTGCAACGGTTTTTCATAATCATGGATTCGCAATGCTTTCATGGCCTTCTCTCCTTCAGATTTTTGATTAATGCAGAGCGCTATGCGCTTTTCAGCCATTCGGCGGCCGTATCACGGATGAACCCCTCATACGTCCTGGGCACACGACCGAGCAACTTTGAAACACGCTTTACCTCCGCGTCGGTCGAGGCAAATCCGCGCTCGACATATCCCTGAAACATCGCTCTCATGTCGTACGCCAGCCATCCCGGGAAATAGCTACTCATCTGCTTTTCCCAAGCGTCGAAATCGTGCCCCGTATAGGCGATTTGTTTGTTGAGAGCCTTTCCCCACAATGCGGCGCTGCCCGGACCGTCGATGAGCGAGCCCACGAGGTCGTAAGTTTGTCCCTCGTGTCCGGGGGATGTAAGCGTAATGGCCGCCGCTTCCGCGATGTCGCGAACATCTACCGCTGAGATTCCCGCGGTCCCGATGGGCATCGTGTAAAGGCCCATCTGCAGAAGCATCGGTTTCAGAGCCAACTCGTTCTGGAAAAAATAGCCGGGCCGAAGAATCGTGTAGGGCACGCCGAACTTGCGTAACGCGTTTTCGATCGCCACTTTCGAAGCGAAGTGAGGAACGTCTCCGAACTGGTCAGCCTTATAAACTGAAAGATAGGTGACGTGCTTGATTCCAGCGCGCTTTGCCAGTCCATACGCGATCAGCGCGTGCGTGAGTTCGTCCGCCACGTTTCCAGCAAGCAAAAACAGCTTATCAACACCATTCAAAGCCGAACGAATCGATTCGGGATTGAGCAGGTCGCCAACGGCGACCTCTGCCCTGGCCGGAGCCGCTTTGGATTCTTTGTCCCGCGCAAAAACGCGCACAGCCGCGCCTTGTTTCAACAACTCGACAGCGACGTTTGATCCCACCTGGCCCGTACCGCCGGTCACCAACACCTTCATAGGAATCTCCATCTTTCTGGGTTGGCAGACTGCCATCCCGAGTAGTATTATTTTACTGAACGTACCGTAATATATTCACACAGACTTCGATGCGGTCAATTGAATTTACGTTACGTTCCTATAAAATGCGGGCATGGCCAAGCACCCGAAGTCGAGTCTCCGCCGCGGGCGCCCGCCCCTCGCGGAAGCGGAATCGCATGCGGCGATTCTCGATGCGGTGTATGGCTTGCTGAAAAAGCAATCCATCCGGGACCTCACGATGGAGGCCGTGGCGAAACGGGCGAAAGTGGGAAAGCCGACGCTCTACAAATGGTGGCCGACAAAAGCCGAACTGGTGCTCTCTATGTTCCGGGAGCGGATTCTTTCCGCCCATCCTCCTCCCCCCGTTCCCGGCGAGACTGCGGAAGAGGCCATCAGTCAGGCGGCTTGTTTGTTGATACGGGCATTCGAAGGGCCGCTCGGCAAGGTTTCGGCGGAACTGATTGCGGAGGGACAAAGCGAGCCGGCCATTATCCGCAAGTGGTTCGACGAACACATTCGGCATCGACGAGCACGCAACAAAGAAGACATCGAGCGGGGCAAGGCCAGTGGCGAACTGCTCCCTCAAACCGACGCGGAACTGGTGATCGACTCCGTATTCGGAGCGATCTATTACCGCTTGCTGTTCAGGTCGGCACCCTTGACGGAAGAATTCGGTAAAGATTTGGTCGCCCAGATTTTTCGCGGATTGAAAAACCAAGAAGGTTAATGAGCGCCCGGAATGGCACCCGAGGCTCCACAATCATCAAGTTGGCCTCTTCGCAATCACCAGATTGTAGAAACCACCTGTGTCTCGCCAAAACGTCGTACATTTGCAAGACGAATGACTTAGCGCAAAACTGAATTCGGATAGTTCCGATAATATTCTTGCCATGACTGTGTCGCTCCGGTATCTCCTCGGGTGGATAGTCAGCTCGAAATCCACGACTTCGAGTTCATGTCCGACCATTGTGCTTACTTGGTGAAACTGGGCGGCGTCGAGCACATAGGGATCGACGTTGACTGTCCTAGGTCCCGATTTGTTAAAAATTAGCGGCCAAACTGTCTGACACCGCAAAGTAGCGCAAATATAGATGAATCCGAGAGCTTGAATGAATCAGAGAGTTTGGCCGCTAATTTTCGACATTACTGGTCCCGATCTGTGCACGCACCTGAAAATTATAGATTTGGAACGATCTGACCTCGGTGCGGGCATCACGATTGGCCAGTAATGTCGCGAAACCGGAAACATGGAGGTTACTACCACTTCGGCGGTAAGCGCGGTTATCATGCATTTGGTCTAACCAAACTCCATGCGCTTGCACTGCTTCAGATGAAAAAAAGAGGATTGCCTACTTTCGAAATATGTTGCAAGTCCTTTTGAAATGTGGTGCCGGCGGCGGGAATCGAACCCACGGCCTAGGGATTATGAGACCCTCGCTCTGCCACTGAGCTACGCCGGCACTAGGCAATTTTCCATCGTACGAAGTATCAGCGGAGAGTGTCAAGCAGACGAGCGCGCGTTCAAGCATCGGCACGCCGATGATTCCGCGCCGCGCAAAACGGTTCCGGAAGGGCAAATGGCCCTGTAGTACTTTAGTACCAGGCGAGCAGGACTCCCGTACTGTTGCTGCTGCTGCCCTGGAACTGTACCTTCGGGCTGGTAAGTGCCCTTCGGGGGGGTAAGTGGCGCCTGCACCCAACGCCATGCGAAGAAATGGCGAAAAAGGGTAAAGGCTGCCGTTTACATTTTCCTTACAGGACCCCGATGTGCCGTACTTGACACTATCCGCATAGGGGATAGAGTGTCTCCGTCCGTTACATTCCGCTCACGGAGGCACCATGTCACGCAAACTGGCGGCACTTGCTCTAGTTCTAGCAATTCTAGTATGCTCGATGGGTCTGAAGACTGCTCTTAGCAGTGGCAACACCGGCAGCGCAGTAATGCTTGCGAACGGACCCGCGCCTGCGCCGCCTGATCTGCCGACAAAGCCGCGGAAGTAACCTGGTTCAGATCTCGAACGCGATTCGCGCTCGCGAAAAACGGAACCAGGTAAAATGAGGATCGATGCCTGGGCCGCTAGCGCTCGCAATCTGGTACATCGGCATTGTGCTAGAGATCGCGTTTGTAGTGTGTTCGATCGCACGGAAGTCTTTCTTTCGCTATTTGTTCCTTAATACATATTTCCTTCTCGGACTGGGTTCCGACGCGGGCCGCTATTTTTTTCTCAGCAAATTTGGCCTGGATTCTACCGAATACCGCTACGCTTATTTCTACACTGATGCTTTGCTGACTTTGGCGCTGTATGTCGCCTTGATCAGTCTTTACGTGCGAGTATTCGGTGAGCTTCGGCTCAACAACTTTGTGCGGTTCGCCGCGGTGCTTCTGCTGCTCGGAACCGCTCTGTTTTCTTATGCGGTCGTCGTCCAGTCCGAGCAGAGGCTAGTGACCACTTTTGCCTACGAGTTGTCGCAGAACCTATATTTTGTCGGGTTGGTGTTGACCTACATCCTTTGGGGCGCGGTTCTGAAATTGCGGGAGACGCGAACCAGGGTGGTGCAATTTATTTTGTCGCTCGGCCTTTATTTCAGCGCTTACGCAGCTTGCTATGCACTAGGGAATATCAGTAGTCGACACGTGGCTGTACAGTATATGTCGGGCGCGATCGGTTGCCTGCTGCCATTGACGTGGACGTTCACCATGTTGCGCCACACGGAAGAGTCGCGGCTTGAGCCCGCGCGTTTGCTGGCGGTGGCGCGATGATGGCGGCGCTCATCTTTGCGGTTTCCGTGGTCACGCTGCTGATGTTCTTTGTGTCCTACTGCCGCTCGCTCACGGCCGCGTCGTCCAGCTATGAGCTGTCCAAGGAAGTGCGCGACGTAACCGGCATTCACGCTATCGCCTCGGGGCGGGACTTTGCGCGCGTGATGCAGCTACTGCAGCTGTGCCCGGAACGACCCGAGGATCGCCCTGGCCTGCGAGCCGTTGCGTACTACTTCGAAATCCTGAACCTCTTGCAGAAGACGCTGGCACGTCTTACTCCCTCCATTCAGTCGTGGGCAGAGCAGGAACGGGCTGGCTGCGCCAACTTTGCGGTCGTGGCCCTCGACCGGCGCATTGCCTTCAGCCGCGAGATTCTCGCTCAGCAAGGCGAGCTCTGACCTCGGGCGAAGCTGTCTTTTTCCGCACATTACCGGTTCCCTTCTGTTTGACATTCCGGTGAAAGTGGTATGCTAACGAAGTCTCCTCCTCACCGGAGTGGGAGCGTCCGCAGCGCAAAACGCACCGGTGAATACAATCTGCACTCAGTGTGGCTCCGTGCTCGCCTCGGGCGAGCGCGGGTGTTGTTTCTGTGATTCGACGGAAGTCGTTCCATCAGAAAAAGCGCCCGGGGGCGCGCGAAACCATCTCGCAGCGCACCGCTCCGTTAACAAGGAGTGGCGCGGCGAGCTGAATCAGCGCGTCCAGGCGTATCGGGCGAGGCGGCGCAGGTCCACGCCGAACGAAGCGCAGCACGCGCTCCCGTTCGATGATCGCGTTCCTTTTGCGCCCGGAACGGTGGCCGCCGGGATGGAAGAGCGCGGCACCCCCGATCGAGCGCCCGCGGAAGATTTCGCTTTCACGATCGCCATCGGACGGCCTAGCAAGCAGGAAGAACCGCAGGACCCGAGCGTCCTCATTGATGTTTCCGTTCCGCCGGAGGCCGAGGGGCAACCGGCACGACTGGACGTCGAGCCTTTGCCGTCGGTTCACACGGGATTGTTTCCGGTGGCCTCGCTCGAAGACCGCCGGCGCGCCCTGTTGATCGATGCGGCGTGTCTTGCGTTCGCCTACGGAGGGTTCCTCGCTTTGTTCGGCTCCCTCGGCGGGCACTTTGCATTCAACAAACTGAGCGCCGCTGTCTGCTTTTTCTCGTTCGCCTTCGTGTACCTTCAGTACTTCGGGCTGTTCACCATTTTCGGGGGTAGCACGCCAGGAATGATGGTTGGTGGACTGCAGGTGGCGAGCTTCAGCGGTGATCTTCCGACGCCTCGTCAATATTTGCTGCGTGCGATCGGATACCTGCTCTCGGCCGGCACAGGCTTTCTGGGCTTCCTCTGGGTTTTTTGGGACGAGGACGGGTTGACCTGGCACGACCGAATGTCGAACACTTATCTGGCGACGATTGAAACCTTCGTCGAGGGCGATTTTTCTCATCCGCTCGCTGCGCGCTGAAAATCCGGGCTGGCAACAGAACGACCCCGCTGCGGATCGAGGCGGGACGTTCAGTCGCCCAAAGGCTTTTTCTTCACGACCTTCTCGTCCGAAGCAATCTTCCCGTCGCGGATAAAGATCACGCGATGCGCGTGTTGGGCGATGTCCATTTCATGCGTGACGAGGATGATCGTGTTTCCCTGGCGGTATAGGTTCTCGAACAGCCCCATAATCTCCTCGCCTGTTTTGGAGTCGAGGTTGCCAGTCGGTTCGTCCGCCAGGACGATCGAAGGATCATTCACTAGCGCTCGTGCGATCGCGACACGCTGGCGCTGCCCACCGGAAAGTTCGTTGGGCTTGTGATTCATACGGTCGCCGAGATCCACGCGCTCGAGCACGACAGTCGCCTTTTGTATGCGTTCCTCGGCGGGGGTGCCGTTGTAGATCAAAGGCAGTTCGACGTTGTGAAGAGCAGTCGCACGGGGAAGCAGGTTAAACGTCTGAAACACGAAGCCGATTTCCTTGTTTCGGATGTAAGCGAGTTCATCGTCGTCAAGATCGCTCACCAGGCGGCCCGCCAGCCAATAGCGGCCGGAAGTGGGAGAGTCGAGGCACCCGATCAGATTCATCAGCGTCGATTTGCCTGACCCGGAAGGGCCCATGATGGCCACATATTCGCCCCGGCGGATTTCAAGGTCCACTCCCTGCAAAGCGTGCACCTGCTCCGCGCCCATCTCGTAGGTCTTAATCAGGCCCTCGGTGCGAATCACGATACCGGCGTCCACGAGGTCTTGCCCAGTCTTCGGCCACGGACCGGTCGCGGCTGCAGGGCGTCACGTGCACGTACTGCGTGGCGCGCGCCAGTGCCCGCTCGAGAAGCGTGCGGCGTTCGCCCTGCGGCCGATCGCGCAGGTCGCGGTCGCCGCGGGCGAGCAGGTCGAACGCGATGAACGACGCGGGCGTCTCTGCGGCGAGCTTGTTGACCCGCGATGCCGCCGGGTGCAGCCGCAGCTGCAGCGCGTCGAAATCGAGCCCGCGATCGGTGGCGATGACGATCTCGCCGTCGACCACACACCGCGCCGGCAGGTCCACGCGACAGCCCGCTGCCAGCTCGGGAAAATAGCGGTCGAGCGGCTTCAAATCCCGGCTCTGGATGTAGAGCTGATCGCCGCTGCGGAAAATGATGGCGCGGAACCCGTCCCACTTCGGCTCGAAGAGCCACCCGTCGCCGACCGGCAGCTCCGATGCCAGCTTGGCGAGCATCGGCTCGATCGGCGGTTTGATTGGAAACCCCGCGGTCGCGCGTCCTCGCGCCATGTCAGCCCGGGTACGGCCGCCGAGCCGCGATGCGGCCCTCCGCCGATGACCATCCCGCATCGAACGGATGGCCCGGCTCGTCGAGGTCGATGACGAGCGGCGCATGATCGGAGGGAATCGGCTTCCCCTTGCGCGCTTCGCGATCGATCTCCGCCCACACGATGCGCTCGGCGGCGCTGCGCGTGGCGAGCAGGTGATCGATGCGCATGCCGATGTTCTTGTGGAAGTTCCCGGCGCGGTAATCCCACCACGTGTAGCGCTCGGGCTCTGGATGATGGATGCGGTAGCTATCGATCAACCCCCAGTGACAGAGCCGCCGGAACTCGTCGCGCTCGCGCGGCGAGACGTGCGTGCCGCCGTGGCACGCCTGCGGATTCCACACGTCGACGTCTTCCGGCGCTACGTTGAGATCCCCGCCCAGCACGAGTGCATCCGCGGGAGACGCGGCGTCCCCGAGCCAGCGCGCCAGGCGATCGAACCAGAGGAGCTTGGCTTCGTAAAACGGGGAGCCGACGCTGCGGCCGTTTGGCGCGTACACGCAGACGAGGCGAATGCCGCCGCAAGTCGCGGCAATCATCCGCGCCTCGGCCATCGGCTCATCGTCGCCGACGTCGGGCGTCCGCGCCGGCCGCAGCGGCTGGCCGAAGTTGGTCACCGGATCGCTCATCCCGCAGCGGCTGGCGATCGCCACGCCGTTCCAGCGGCCTTCGCCATGGTGCGCCAGCTCGTAGCCCGCGCGGTGAAACGCCTCGGACGGCGCATCCGCATCGGCGAGCTTCGTCTCCTGCATGAGCAGGGCATCGGGTCGGGCGCGCTCGAGCCACCACAGAACCTTGTCGAGCCGCGCCTTGAGCGAATTGACGTTCCAGGTCGCGATTCGCACGCACCCACCTCTGGGCCGGCTAGCGCCGGCGCGTCACCAGCTCGATCATCGTCCCCTGTGCGGCATCGGGGTGCAGGTACTGAATGCGCATGTCGCCGCCTTCGCGGATGCCGTCGACCAGCGGGACGCCCGCGGCACGGAGCCGTGCGGCTTCGGCATCGACGTCGTCGACGCGCAGGCCGAGGTGGTAGATGCCCGGCGCGCGGTGCGGCAGCAAGCGCATCATGGTCTGCTCCGGGTCGCGCGCCTCGATCAGCTCCAGCTCGGCATCGCCGACGCGCAGGCAACAGCGGCGGATCGGCGGCTGCTCGTGCGTTTCGATGGGTCCGGCCACGAGCCCGAAGGTGTCTGTGTAGACGCGCAGCGCGGCGTCGAGATCGGCGACGAGGATCCCGACGTGGTCGATGCGGATGGTCACGTCGACCGCCCGCCGCGCTCGAAGCGATGCACTGCCGATCCGAGCGCGATCCACGTGAGCCCGTTGAGCGCGATCAGCAACCCGGTGACCGCCCCGCCGACGACGAAGCCGAGCTGCGATGCGGCGACGAACAGCTGCGCGTCGTACATCGCGTTGCCGGGATTTCGCTGCTGGTACAGTTGCGCTTTCTGCAACTCGGCCACGCGGCCGAACGCGTAGTAGGAGAAGCTGATCAGGACGGCCAGGCCGATCGCGGTGATCACGACACCGATCATGCGCGCGTAGCGGTGCACACGCCCCCCTACGGATGTTGCGGCGGACAATCGCAGCGCAGCACTTTCACTGCCGCGCGCCGCTCTGGATCGTAGCCGACCCATTTCGCCGCCGGGACGTCGGTCGGTGCAACGTGCGTGAAGCCCTGCCGCTCGAAGAAGGCCTGGGCGCGCGCGTCGACCGTGCACGCGAACACATAGCGCAGCGCGAGCGCGCGCGCTTCGTCGAGCACACGCGCCACCAGGCGCGCCCCGACGCCCTCGTTCTTGAATCGCGTGATCGTGTACAGGCCGACGATCTCCCCGACGCGCGCGTGCGCATATGCGTCGACCTCGAGCCCGCAGACGCCGGCGAAGTGATGTTCGCCGATCTGCGCGCCAAAGCCGTTGATCAGGATGCGCGCCACCTCGGCCGGCGAGCGCGGCTTCAGATACCCTTCGCGCTGGCCGCGCAGGATCAGCCGCTCCACCGCAACGAAATCGTCGATCCCGAGACGCTCGACGCGGCAGTAGTCCTGGCGGGTGAACAGCGTGCCGGAGCCCTCGTACGTGTACAGCTCGCGCGCCAGTCCGCCGAGAGTGCAGAGGTTGACCGTGCGCACGCCGCCGAGCAACGCCGCGCGTGCCGCATCGAGCGTCTCGCGCCGCCCGGCCAATCCCGCCCACTCCGCCTGCCCGGGCTGAAGGACGGCCGCGAGCATCGCCTCGTCCATGAACGACAGCGCCGTGCCGGCCGACGACGTGATGCCCCCCTCGCGCTGCACGAGCACCAGTTTGTGGACGCGCAAGCGCCCCGCCAGCCGCTGCGCAAGATCGATCAACCGCGACTCCTCTACGAGGCCGACGAGCAGCGGCTGCTTGCGCAAGGTCAGCCAGGAAAGCGTCAACGAGACCGCGAGATCGTCGGCGCCCACGCGCGAGCGGCTGAGATCGACGAACGCCTCACCGGCCGTGCGCCGGCCGCGCAGGGCCGGAAAGCGGCGCGCCGTATCCTCCCTGAGCACTAGGCGCTGCAGTCGCCGGCGCACGCGGATGAGCTCGGCTGAGATGTCGCGCCCGCGCTCGGGCACCCCGAGTACGGCGATGACGCGCGTACCGTTGGCGATCAGCTCGCGCAGCACGCGGCCGAGCGACTCGAACCCGCCGGGTCGCTCGCAGTCGCGCAGCGCCACGGCGAAAGTGTTCCTAGGCTGTTTCCTGGTGGGATCCTCTAGAGTCG
>JGI12186J15620_100308_pt1 | contig 30580 bp, 34 predicted proteins | sample FosCloommunities_FD_15620 | JGI IMG/M metagenome (IMG submission 15620) | reverse complement strand
AATTCGAGCTCGGTACCCGGGGATCCCACGTACAACGACACCTAGACCACGTATTCGAAACCCTCAACATGATCACCCGCATGTTGCTGCACAAGTTCGTCAGCCAGGGCACGCCGCAGTACGCATGACATGGCCACGCTGCCTCAACTTATCGAGGAAGACATCGAGCGCCTCGATGACTCGTTGCGGAATTTGCTCGAAAAGAGCGACGCCACGACGGCTCTGATCATCGACAAGGGCGGATTCCTCATCACCAGCCAGGGCGATCTGCGCCAGTTCGATACAACGACCATTGCCGCGCTGGCTTCCGGCGCGTTCATGGCCAACCAGACCATCGCCAACCTCATTCATGAGACCAGCTTCACCAGCGTTTATCAGCAGGGCGAGAAGTTCAGTATGTTCGTCATCTGCGCCGACGAGAATTGCTTGTTGGTGGTGATTTTCAAGGCCCTGGTGAGCGTCGGTGTGGTCAAATATTACTCGGTCCCCGCCGCCGAAAAAATCGCCGAACAAATGGTGCGTGCCCAGGAGCGCGACCCCGGCGCGGGCCTCGACCTTTCGGAACTCAACCTGGCCGATCCGAGCGGCTTATTCAAGCGCAAGAACTGAGGCCTCAAGAGGTTAAGACGTTAAATCGTTAAGAAGGCGTGCTGAGACACCCAACGATTTAACGTCTTAGCTTTTTTGCGTCTCTAGCAGCACCTCTCCTGCCGATGGCACGTCGAGAGCGCAAGTCGCAATTGCGTTGGCGGAACCGATTACTTTGAATTCCTTCTCGCCGTTGCTATCCCGCGCCGAGCTGAAACAGGTACTCGGCAAAGGAGAATGCTGCCCCGTCGATGCCTTCGACTTTCGGGTTTGTTGATTCGATCACGTAATACTCGTCCGGCGCATGGGCGCCGCTACCGTGGCCCAGGCCGAAGTGACCAGCTGGCAAACGGAGCGGAGGGTTCGTAAAAACGTAGCCAGGCCAGGAGCCAGCGAGCCGCGGCCACATCAAGGGTTCAATGCTGTGGCGCCGGTACACTGCGACTTGGGCTTTGATCAGGTCGGAATCCGCCGGCGTGCTGTTCGGATCACACCCACCGGTCATATTCACCTCGATATCTCCATACCCTTGGTTGGCCAAATGTCGCTTTAGCGCGGCCAACGCTTCCTGCGCTGTCATGTCCGGCACGAGTCGCAAGTCCAGCTTGGCCACGGCCCGGTGGGGGAGGATCGTCTTGCCGCCAGGGCCCGTGTAGCCTCCCACCAATCCTTCGATGTTCACGGTCGGACGGGACACCAGCCTCTCGAGCGCTTCGGCCCAACTGACGTCATCGACCCAGTGCTCTACGCCGAGCACCTTCTTGGCTTGCTCCTCGCTCATCCGGCGCGCTCCTTCCGCCACCATCGCCTTCTCCGCGGCGCTGATCGGGCGAGCCTTATCGGCGAAGCCTTCGATTGCCGGGGTATTGCCGTCTTTCGACACCAATGTGGTAAGCGCCTGCACCAAATGCCACGCGGGGCTATCGAGCCGCGCCTTATTCGAGGAGTGTATGTCTTTGCGGGGCCCGCGTCCCCACTTCTCGCCGCTCGAGACCAACTCGAGCTCGATGATCCCTTTGGCGCCTAGATCGAGCGTCACCACGCCGTCCAGGTCCTGGCTCGCAGCGGGCATGAAGATGCCCGAGCAATGCGACAATGCCGCCTGGATCTCGGGCCGGCCCACGATTTGTGGAAAATGCGGCGAGCCGATTTCTTCCTCGCCTTCCGCGACCAACACCAGGTTAACCGGGGTTTTGCGACCCGCGCCGCGAATCGCGTGCAACGCCGCGAGCAGGGCGGCTTGCGGCCCTTTCTGATTGACGGCACCGCGGCCAACCAGCACTTGGCCGACGTTTGGCTTGTTCACCAACGCCGCCTCCCAGGGCGGCGAAGACCACTCTGCCGGATCGACCTGCTTGACATCATACATGAAGTACAGTCCCACAGTTCGTTGTGCGCCGGCATCCAGCGTCGCGAACACGCCCGGCTGGCCATCGGTCGGCACACGCGCGGCCTGCTGAAAACCGGCCTCGCGCAGCAATTGCAGCATCAGTTCGCAGCCCTCGGAAACGCCTCGGTTTTCAGCGGCGATTGACGGCTGATGGACCCACCTTTGCAGTCGCCTCACGCTCTCGTCGTGGCGCTTTTTGATCTCGTCTTGGATGGGTGCGAGGTCCTCAGTGGCTGACCACCCGTGGGGGGACGCACAGGCGAGGACCGCAGCGCCGGCGGCAGCTTCCTTGAGAAAACTCCGACGATTGATGGGTGTCATAAGTAGAGACTTACAACCTGGGTCGCTCGGTGCAAGGAGAAATGGCCTGCCGCCCACTCCAGCCGTCTTCCGGCGCCGGAACGATTCAGGCGGCTCACAGAAGGAAACTAACTAAGGAAACAGAGAACTGGTTGGCTTGGAACGTCGGAAGCGCGTATCCAAAGCGCCTTACCAAACTTGTTGGCGCTCGGGGGGGCGCCGCTGGGGTTCCTGAGACCTCTTCTTCGTTGCCTTCGTTTGCTTCTGTGAATGGCCAGCGCTCACCAGCGCCCGCGGATGGCACGGATCGCTGCCGAGAACCGTGGCCAGGTGGCCTGAGACTCCGCCGGGACGGCTGAGTTGAGCCACTGCCTGAAGAACAGAGCGGTACCCCCTGATGTGGCTTCACCTCGGTCCGTGGCGGGGGCCGGCCAAAGCGACGCGGAAAGGTGGTCTACCGCCGAGCCCAGAGGGGTTGTTGTGAGAGGCTCCCGCAGCAGAAATGTGCCGGCGTGGACCAGGGCGGAGCTGTAGGCGGGCAGTTCCTGGCGCCGTTTGAGGTCTGGTAGCGGTTGGCTTGGTTTCGCAGCAACGAATGACTCTGAAGCGCTGGAAGACTCATTCTTACTGCGGTCCTGCATCATACGCTTTAAATAAACTCACAAACCTCCTTCGCGCGACTAGGAGATTCCCTAAGTCAGGCTCGGATCATTGCGGACGGGGTGGCCTTGACCCCACCTCGGCTTCACGACTGCAGTAATTCAGCGGGTTTAGTGAGTCATCTCTGCAATGCACTAATCTATCCTGGCGCCGTAGCGCAGGTTTCCAAACCTGCCGTATCGCCGACTTCCAGTCGGCAGACTCTCCGCCACGGAACACGTGAGCGATTTTACGAAACGGCGCACTTAGTCAGCCCCGCGTAGCGCTCCAGTTCCGCCGCCCGGGTCTTCGCGTCCCAGCCCAATCGGTCGGCCATCCAGTTGGCGACCATGTGCGAACGCTGCGCGGAATCCTTGAGGTAATAGTGCCAGCCCGTGCGGCGCAGCATTACGTCCTCCAGGTGCCAGGCCCATTCGTTGTCGATGTAATGTTCCACCACTTGGCGGCTCGGTTCCGGCGGGAGAATGCCGCTGACTCTTGCAACTTCGCTCGGCGGCAGCAACGGTTCGAGCGCCGTGCGAGTTTTCCCCACGCTGGCGGAAAGCTGAACACCAGTCAGGGAGCGCAAATGGCTGACAATTTGCTCCACCGTCTGCTCCGCCATCAATCGATAAGTCGTTAGTTTGCCTCCCACAACATCCCACCAGCCCGGCTCCGGTTGCTTAATGACATGTGCGCGGGAGATATCTGACGGCTTGCCGCCCGGGTGAGCCAACAACGGTCGCACGCCCGCCCAAGTGCTCATCACGTCCGTCCCGCCGAGGTTGGCGTGCGGGAAAAACTGATTGGCGATCTGCAGCACATAGGATACATCCGCCGGTTCTGCGTGGACGCCTTCAAGCGGCCCTTGGTAATCGGTGTCGGTGGTGCCGAGGATGGTGCGTTCGCCCCAGGGGATGGCGAAGAGAATGCGCTTTCCCTCTGTCATTACCACCGTGTCCGGCACCGGGAGGCGCGACCCGTCCACGACGAGGTGAACACCTTTGGTCAGGCGCAACCTGACGCGGCTATGCGACAGACCGTCGGCCCACGGACCGGTCGCGTTGACGACCGCCCGGGCCTCAATCGTGTGTCGCCGCTTTCCTGATTCCTCCACAACCTCACAATGCCAAATCCCGTGACGCGTGGCGTCGCAAAAGCGGCAGTAATTCATCAGCAGTGCCTCGTGGTTGGCTGCGGAGCGGAGTGTGTCCAGCGTGAGCCGTGCGTCGTTCGTAAAGCCGTCATAATAGCGCACGGCGCCGTTCAATCCATCCGGTCTCAAGCCCGAAACAGTGCGCAGCGTTTCCTCGCGGCTCAGCCAGGTAGACTTCCCAAGGTTGCGTCCCCCACACAGCAGGTCGTAGAGCTTAACGCCGATTTTCAATTGCCACAGCACCCAATCCCGGTTGCCGCGATAAGTTGGGAAAATGAACGCCAGCGGCTCTGCCAGGTGCGGTGCAATTTGGTGAAGAATTTTTTTCTCGGCGCTCGCCTGGTGAACCAACCCGATTCGTCCCTGTGCCAGGTACCGAAGCCCACCATGCAGGAGACGGCTCGAACGACTGCTGGTCCCGTAAGCAAAGTCGTGTTGTTCCACGAGCCCTACGCGCAATCCTCGCATCGCCGCGTCGCGCGCCACGCCCGCCCCCACAATGCCGCCCCCAATGACCAGCACATCGACCGGTGCCCTGGTTAACTCTGCCAGCACCTTGGCGCGGGCCTCCGCGCGCGTGCTGGAGTTCGCGACTTTCATTTGATGCTCACCCGAAACGCTGTGTTGCGTGCCAGTCGAGCCAGGTCGTTGTCGCAAAACCCCTTCAGGTACTCCTGGCTCTCCAACAGGTGATGTTCCTTCTGTTCCCTTCGGACCAGGAACTTCAGTTCCTCAAGGTTGTTCGACCACCGCGTCCCGTTAAAAAACTCCGCTCCGCTGAACTGCGTCTTATAGAGCGCGTTCGACTGGTAACACGTTCCCAGATAGAGAAATGTAAAGCCGCGCTCGGCGAACAAAGCGACCGCGCTCGTCATCATATACATCCCCAGATTGCGGCTGTAGTAGTTGAGGTCGTAAAAGGCGTAGTAATAATATGCCAGGGCAGGGGGTTCGAGGAAGAGGCAAACCGTTCCCACCTCGGCGCCGGTTGCCGCGTCCGTGAACAGCAGCAGGTGCGAAATGATCTTGCTGCTGAAAAGCGACTCCAGGCGCTCGAGCGACATGACCTCTTTGCCGAACTTAATGTCCGCGTAGGTCTTATAGAACCGGCGCCGCTCGGGCGTGTAATCAAATTCCGCGCGGGGAACGAGCCAGGTTTCGATTCCTGCGCCCTTGCGCAGCACTCGCCGGTTCTCAGATGAGGGCCGGAATTGGCGCAGCGCGATCCGCACCTGGCGGCAGAGATAGAAGCGGTCCAGGGTGCGGGACGAGGGGAGGAAGCCCTGGTTAAAGAGGTCCGCTGGGGTCTCGCCCGGTTCTGGAAACGCCCAAATCGCGTACGGAAAAATGTAGTGAGTGTAATCGGCCTGGCTCTCCGAGAAGAGAATCTTCATTCCTCAGGTAATATGGCGGAGCGCGGCACGTCCCGGGCCGCAGCAGCCCGGAATGCAACAAACCGGTTGACGCAATCCATTATACTAAGCCGGCGATTCATGAACATGCGCTGCGGCCCGGGACGTGCCGCGCTCCGACGCTACTCAACGGAGGCTTTACTTCCTCGGGCTCCGCGTGGAGATAGATTCGCGGCAGGCGCGCGCGCCAACTCGTCAGAACATCGTAAGAGACCGAATTCTTGAGCTTCGCGACCTCATGGACGGTAATCTCCTCCTCGCCCTGGCGCCCCATGAGGACGGCTTCGTCCCACAGGCGGGCCAAGGGGATGTCCGTAATGTCCACCGTTAGCGCGTCCATGGCCACGCCGCCGACGAGTGGGGCGCGCCGCCCGCCCACCAGCGCGAAACCCTGATTTCGTACGCGCGGGAAACCGTCCCCATATCCGATGGGAAGCACCGCAATGCGTCGGGCGGTGGCCGCCGTGTAGCGCATCCCATAGCCGACTGGGTCGCCGGGTTGGAGGTGCTGGATGCCTGCGATCCGCGCCTTGACCGTCATGACGGATTGAATTCCTGGAATTCGCCGGCAAACCGATGAAGGAAAGACTCCGAGCGGGAGGATTCCCAGGCGTACCATATCGAAGTGAGCCTGCCGCAAATCCAGGAATCCCCCGCTGTTGCAGAGATGCCGGCAGCCCGTCGACAACCCGGCGCCGCGCACGGCCTCGATGGCTTCGTTGAAGCGGGACAGTTGGAGCAACGCGAAGCTTTTGTCTGCTTCGTCGGATTGAGCGAAGTGGCTGAGCATCCCCTCGAGCACGAGACCCTTCGCCGCGGCCACAGTTCGCGCAAGGTCTCCGGTCTTGTCCCACCGAACTCCATAGCGGTTCATCCCGCTATTGATCTTGAGGTGAACCGGCACGGTTTTTCGCGCGCGAACCGCCAATTCGCTGAGACACGCCACTGAGCTTGGTTCGCTGAGGCAGCAGGTCAGGTTATGCGCGATGCACCAGGGGAATTCATTCTCCTGGCGGTCGCCCAACAACAACATGGGCACGCGAATTCCCTGTTCGCGCAAGGTGATGGCCTCCTGCAGCGTGCTCAAGCCCAGGCAGGTCGCGCCGGCCGCCAGCGCGCTCTTCGCCACCGGCACAGCACCGTGGCCATAGGCCTCGGCTTTCACAACTGAAAGCACTGCCAGACCGGCGGGCTTGTCCTGGTTAATCAATTGGAAATTCCGTCTGAGCTGCTCGAGGTCAATTTCGATCCAGGCCGGCCGGGGCGGAAAACCGGATAGAACCCGCGCAGCAGGCCTCGTGGTTCGCCGCCTGGCCGCGCCGGGGGCAGCACGCTTCGTTGCCGGGCTTTGGCGCTCGGGAACATCCACAGATACATCAATCATAAAACTGCACGTTACTCTTGCCCGGGCGGCCAGAGACTCTGGCCAATGTCTTGTCGATAATAACTGCCGAGGGTTCGGATCTTGCAAATATTTCGATAGGCGGTCCGCACCGCTTCATTCAAGTGGGCACCGAACCCGATCACGTCCGCGATGCGATGACCGGTTGCCAGCAGCCGCCCATTTCCGCCTGTCGCGACCTCATTCCACCAAACGTCACAATCGAATTCTGCGTCCCGGTCTAAGGGGACCGGCGGTCCCTGGAGCGAGACGTACGGGTACCCGTAGCCGGCCAGGGTTACTGAGCACCCAAATTCACGGCCTTCGACGAAGTTTACCTTCAGCGTCTGGTTGCGTGCGGTGCGGACCAAGACCTCGGCCGGGTCAGCCAGCAGCCGCAGCAGCATGGCTCCGGACGTCACCCCGATGCGGATGTTATACTCAATTGCGTGCCAGCGCTCCTTGTGAAGAATCGCGGTGACCTGGATCGGGCCGCGGTAATTCACTTCACGAAACCATGGCGTCAGCGGCTTGAGCAACTCCCGCGCGAGCCCATACTTGTCCTCCGGGTCCTTTTCGATGAGGCCGCCAAGCGGCGCGCCCGCGACGATTCCCATATTCCCGGCAAACGCGCGTTTGTATTCCTGGTTGGTCACGAGCGAGTAAAGCTCGCCGCCGCTTATCAGCGCAATGTGACCCGCTTCCTTCCGGCCCAGGTATTCCTGCAGGAACACCCCTTCGGCATAATCGAGCTGCCGAAGCCAGGAACGCGTATCTTCGAGTGTTTCGCAGAGGATCGTGTGAATCGGGCTGGTCGGCGAACACAGCGGATTCTTGATCACAAACGGACGCCGGTGCTTTTGCAGCAGCGCCTCGGCTTCGAGCCGGTTCCGGGCGACGTGGGCCTGCGGAAACGCCACTTTGAAACGGTGGCAGAGGGTCCGGGCAAAATCCCTTTCCCGCTCGATTTTCATCGCCTCGCCGGTCGGGGAAAAGATGGGCACCTTAGCGGCCAGGAGCTCGTCTGCCCAGGGCGCCTGCGCCCAATCAATCGACATGGGCACGACCAGGTCGATCCCTTTCTCGCGCAGCAAGGGGACCGGCGACGGGAACTGTTCGCGGCGATAAACCGGCCCCGCCAGCGAGGGCGCGTGGTGGCCGTAATTGCGCGTCAGATAGGTCGAGACCTGCGCGCCGGCGTCTTTCAGGATCTGCGCCGTGCTATAAGCAAACGCGCCGACCCCGAGCACCAGCACGCGTGGGGCACGGCGAGAGCGTTTGCTCCCGCGTGTCGCCGCTGAGTGTCGCTGGTGCGCCGCCGAATGCATAAAAGCGGATTCTACCAAGCTGGAGTCCAAGGTCCAAAGTCCAAAGTCCAAAGTCCAAAGTCCAGAGCGCACAGCGCAATGAAAGGTTTTCAGGTTGTCAGGTTTTTCAAGTCGGAGGGTGGAGGCCTTTGGCCTTTGGACTGTGGTCTGTGGACCGTGGACTTTAGACTTCGGACTTTGGACCGTGGACTTTGGACTATTTACCGAGCCTTGCCGCCGACCACGCTCCGGCCACCGCGCCGCAGAGATGGCCTTCCCAGGAAATCGGACCGGCCTGGGGAAGCACCCCGTAAAAGATCCCGCCGTAAAACACGAGGACGAACAACGCCACGAGCGCCGAGCGCCAGCTCTTCATCATGAAACCCGCGACGATGAGGAAGGCCGCGAGCCCAAAGACAATGGAGCTCGCGCCTATATGCACCGCGTTGCCTCGGCCAATTAACCAGGTGCCCAGGCCGCTGGCGCCCCAGATCCAGGCCAGTGTGCTGTAAGTATGATAGGCCTTGTTGCTCAGCAACAGCAGCAGCAGCTCGAACAAGGGCAGGGCGTTCGACAGCACGTGGCTCAGGCTCGCGTGCAGCAGGGGGGCGAACAGGATGCCGGGCAGGCCCGCCTCGGTCCGGGGCACGATGCCAAATCGTTGCAGGGGCAGGTGGAATAGCAGCGATATCCCTTCGACCAGGAATAAAGCCGCGACGAATGCCAGGCTGACCACCAGCGCATCGGCAAAGTCCGATTGGCGTCTGTTACCCATGCGAACGCGCCTCTTTGTATGGGTCCGGCTTTTCCCCGCCAAGCAGGAAATTAAATCGAGGTCCGAAGTGTTGGTTCGATGTTGGATTGGAAGTTAGACCCAACCGGCCTGGCCAACCCTCAAGGTTCGCCCCGCGCACTGAAAAATTGCCGGGCGCATCTCATTCTCTGGTAACGCGGCCTTCAGGAAATTCCCCCCGCCCCCGCCCTGCGGGAGAGGGAGAATTGTCGTCAGTCGGTCGGCGAACCGAAGGTTGCAGGAATGTCGAGAGTCGGCCCCCGCTGTTCTCTCTCCCTTGGCCGGAACGGTGCAGTTGAACAGGAGCTAACGGAGAGAACAGAGGCAGAGACACGCGCCTCAACCGGCCTGCTCGGGGTGCAGGAGTCCTCACTAAGCAGGGGACCGGGTTTCCGCTCAGGAGCCTTAATAGGTGCTATAAAACTCTCTGTTCCCTCTGTCTTCTCCTGTTGGTTTTTGAATCGTTCCGGCTTGGGGAGAGGGTAAGGGTCAGGGGAATTCATTGCGGCCTTGCAAGCCCCCAACGCAACTCAGCCGATCCTGTAAAAAACGATCTGCGCCGGAAAATTGCATCTTCGCCACGAACCGGCTTGCTCGATTTTCGCGCTTCTCGTTATTTTTGCTCGATGAGGAACGATGCAGAAAACCATGGCGCAAACCGTCGCCAGAGCGGTGAGTTGTCGCGCTTTCACCCGCTGGCGACCTGTGCGGTGTTCAGGTTCGATGTTGGAAGTTGGAAGTTGAGCGTTCGAAGTTCGTCTTTTCATGCCCTATGTAGTGCGGCGCTTATCATGGCATCCCCGGGACTCCGGCCCTGTGCCGCTCAAGCCGCGGATGCCCCTTCGGCCCTGGCCACCGACATACCGGAAAAGTTTCAGCCGCGGACAGAAACCTTCGACTACATCAAACGCGAAGAGATGCTGCCGATGCGCGATGGCGTGAAGCTCAAGACGTTTATCCTTGTGCCCAAAGGGGCGAGCCAGGCGCCGATGCTGCTCACCCGCACACCCTACAACGCCTCGGCTCGAGTCTTGCGGTTCAACAGCCCGCACCTGTCCGCGGCGGTCCCCCAAATGGACGACACCGCGGTCGCCGCGGGCTATATCATCGTCTACCAGGATGTGCGCGGGAAATATGGCTCGGAGGGCGGTTACGTAATGACCCGGCCGCTGAAAGGTCCACTCAATGCGACTAAGGTCGATGAATCGACGGATGCCTATGACACGCTCGAATGGCTGGTCAAGCACGTGCCTGAATCCAATAAGCGAGTCGGCACCATCGGAGGCTCGTACGACGGATTCACCACGGTGATGTCTACCGTGCATCCGCATCCCGCGCTCAAAGTGGCGGTGCCATTTGCGCCGATGATTGACGGCTGGGTCGGCGACGACTGGTTTCACAACGGCGCGTTTCGGCAGGACGGCACGCTCGATTACATTTACGACCAGGAGGCTACGCGCAAAAATGAAGAAACATGGTGGTCGGGCGAGCGCGACACCTACGCGGCGTTCCTGCGAGCCGGTAGCGCGGGCGCCATGGCCGCCTCGCGCGGGTTGGAGCAAACCGGTTTCTGGCGCGCCCTCGCCGAGCACCCCGCCTATGATTCCTTTTGGCAGCAGCAGGCGGTGGACAAATTGCTGGCCAAGGAGCCGCTGCAAGTCCCGATGCTCATCGTCTCGGGCCTCTTCGATCAGGAGGATATCTACGGTGGCCCGGCTCTGTTCAAGGCCCTGGCGCAAAAGGACCCACGGGGCGAGCTGCTCCATTGGGTCCTGGGACCGTGGAATCACAACCAGCCGCGCCGCGAAGCAGGCGGCATCGGCGAAATTCCTTTTGATGGCGACACGGCGACCTGGTTCCGGCGCGCGGTGATGCAGCCCTTTCTCGATTACTACTTGAAGGACGGGCCAAAGCCGGACACGCCGCGCGTGCTGGCTTACGAAACGGGCGCCGACCAGTGGCGTCACTATGATACCTGGCCCCTCTCCTGCGCCGAAGGATGTCCTCAGCATTCGCGCAATCTGTACCTGCTTCCCGGCGGCCGGCTCGGGTTCGACCCGCCTGGCGCGTCCAGGGAAGAGTACGACGAGTATATCTCCGACCCCGCCAGGCCCGTGCCCTATCGGCAACGACCGACCCTCCGCCAGCACAACCCGGACTCGACCTGGGGTGACTGGCTGGTCGACGACCAACGACACGCCGCTTGCCGCCCCGACGTCCTGGTCTTCGAGACCGAACCGCTGCAGGAACCGCTGCGGGTTGCGGGCGAACCACGCGCGCGGCTTTTCGCTTCGACAACCGGGAGCGACTCGGATTGGGTGGTCAAGATCATCGATGTTTGGCCCGACGAAGTTCCCGACCATCCCAAGCTCGGCGGCTATCAACAGATGCTGTCGGGCGACATCCTGCGCGGACGCTATCGGGAGGATCCGGCAAACCCGAAACCGCTCGAGCCCGGAAAAGTCCTCAGCTATCACCTGCGATTGCCCAATGTGAGTCACACCTTCTCGCGGGGACACCGGCTCATGGTGCAGATCCAGTCCTCCTGGTTCCCGCTGTATGACCGCAACCCGCAAACTTACGTGCCGAACATCATGTTCGCCAAACCTCACGACTTCGTCAAAGCGACCCAGCGAATTTGGCATACTGCGCAAAATGCCAGCTCGCTCGAATTGCCGGTCATTGAGCCCGACGCAAAATAGCCTCCGATAACCAAGACACTCCAAAGTCCAGAGTCCAAAGTCTCCTCAAGTCTCAAGTCGCAAGTCTCAAGTCCCAAGTGCCAGGTCTCAAGTTAGAGGTCCACAGGCCACAGTCCACGGAACACAGTTCACATAAGCCTTGGGCCCAGAGCGCGGAGGGCGGCTGGCCGAGCCGGGCCTCCGCGCTCGAGGTGGCGCGGTGTCCTTTCTCCCCATTAAGATGTCAAAGAACGGATGCCCTAGCGGGCCAAAAAGGGCGTGATGCGTGAAACGTGAAACGTGAAACGTGAAAACGTTAAAGGGTTAGAACGGGCCCCATGTTGGGAAACCGGCCAGCGTTTGAGGCGTGAACATTTTTTGGTTTAACCAGGTTTGACGAGGTTTAACGGGGTATAAAATCTGCGTCCCGCCGCGGGAGTTTCTCAGCCTGGTTCCGGGCGCTGGGATGGAGGCGGGGCATCAGGAATGAGAGAGCATAGAGCGGCACCAGGACTTTACTCGTCGTGCGATTTTTGCCACCTGCGGGTTGAGTAGCGTTCGATGCTGCTTTCATTTTTGGAGCAATCGTAGCAGGGGCACATGGACAAAAACGGTCCAAGTGGGGCGATTTTTTTTGCGGGACGGGGGACAAAATCTGTGGAGGCGGGACGGGGGGAGGGAAGTCGGAAGTTTCAAGTCTCAGGTCTCAAGTCTCAAGTCTAAGTTCCGGAGCCGAGGTCTCGAGTTTCAAGTGTCAGGTGTCAGGTGTCAGGTGACTGACCAAGGCCGCAGCCGTAAAGAAGCGAGACAACCAGATGGTACGGTGGCGGAAGTTGGCCGAGCACGGCGCCGACCTCACGCCGTGAGAGCACGACCGGGATGTAGCGATGGCGTTTGGCGCGCACCACGCCGTCGATTTCGCCAAAATCTCGTCGCAATACGTGGCGAAAGAAAAACAAGAGGGAATTAAACGCCTGATTCTGCGAAGAGGCGGAGGCGCTGTGCTGGACGGCGAGAGAGGAAAGGAACCCGCGGACCTCCTGGTTGCTGAGCTTGGCGGTGGGCCGACTGCGGACAAAAGCCTGGAAGCGCCCTACCCAAAAGCGGTAAGCCTCCAGGGTTCTGGCGGAATAATTGCGCAGTTTGACTGCGCTTTCCAAGTCCCGGTATTCCCGTTCCCAAGAGGCTGGCAGAGGCCTTGACCGGGCTGGAAGCTGAGCGGCTGGACTGGGCTCCGGAGCGCGGAGCTGGGCGCCGAGAGTTTGAGGTAGAGACTGGGGTCTTGAGGGTCTGGGCGGATGAGGGGTCTTACGGCAATGCCAGCGTGGTGGCGCTGATCGATGGAATGGCCTTTGTCGGCGAGTTTGGTTAGAAAAGGCCCTAAAGCGGTTGGCGCTGTCGGGGGAAAACCAAGCTCTTGGCAGAAATGGAGATACAATCTGACCCATTTCAGGTAATCTGCATGCTGAGTTTGCGGTACCCGCGCTCGGTCGAGCCGACGCTCGAACGCGGTCTCCACTTCTGAGTCCAAGTACTGCATCGCGCAGGGATAATGCCGATACGACGCCCGGCAATGGGGCGAAGCGTTGTGATTGTGGTGCAAGGACTTGCTGGGGTCAAGAGAAAACCAATCTGGACTTATGCTTTACAAGTGAAGCAAAAGAGAGGAGAATAGTCCGAGTGAAAGGGATTTTCCAACGGCGGGATCCCGGGGACGTTTACCTATCTTCCCAAATTGGGGAGATAGACAGATCTGCCTATCTCCCTGTGAGCTGCAAGGGCTTTGGGCCGAGGTGGTTGTGAAAACGGCTTCCTCAGGGCCCCTGCCCGGGGACGTTTACCTATCTCCCCAAAATGGGAAGATAGACAGATCTGTCTATTTCCATGGTTGGGGCTACCCTGCTGTGCGAAAAGCGGGAAGAAAGCAAGAATATTGAATCGCGGGATTCCAATCCCAATCAAAAGCGCCCCGCAACAACCAGCGCCGTTTTGGGCGACTTCTACGACGCTTCGGTTGCTTATCGCCTGCCTCGGGGTGATGCTGTTTCTCATCCTGTGGCCGGTTGCTCATCGAGCCATTAATGTTCCCCTCCAGGGCGGGGGAACTGTGACCATGAGGAATCCTTCTATTTTTGAATGCTTTTTCACTTCGAAATGCTCAATAAGATGCAGCACCCATTCAGGAGTGGAGGACCGGATCGATTTTGGGGAAGATTGGTTCAACGGTCCATTTATGGTGCTTCCCTCAACAAACGCCAGTGTCTTCTTCTGCGTCTACGATTTTGATGTGGACTGGCAGTTGATCAGAATTGACCCCAGCCAGAGATTTCAACCGATTCCGCTGGATAACCCGCTGCATGGGATTGTGCGGCATTCAACCTGCAAAATCGACAGGGTTCTAAGGTCGGATACCAACGATTGGAGTTATGTTGCTGCGACCCTCGATAAAATGCCTGAACGACAATACACGGAGCAATCACGAGGTGTGGATTTACTGTTCTTTCGCTTGCGTACACCCAGAAGGGATCTGGCCGCCAGCATGCGTAATTTTGGGGATCAAGGTCAGTATCCTGGCGATGTGGTAATACCGTGGTATATGTCGTCGAGGAACAAATAGCATCATGCGTTCGGCGAAAGCACCAGGGCCCCTAACCCACACCATGCAGCGGATGCGAGTCCGCGGGTTGGGTCAGTCAAAATCGGGGCGTTGTTGGCCGCTGGCTCGCACCGCTGATGGTGATCGTTCGCCATAACTGTATGCGCGCGTTCCAAATCATTCGCCCCGTTGTGATGCTGGCGTTTTTCGCGAGTCTGTCAGGGTGCCACACGACCCCGATGAACAAGCAAGAGGCCACCGACTGGTATGCGAGATACGGCTCAATCGTGCGCTGGGTGGGTTATCAGGGCTCGGACGAGCAATTCCACCATTTCATCGCCAGGGTCATGGATGACTGGAACTTCATCCAGATCCGCAGGGATGAGCTGAAGTTGGAGGATGAACGGCCATTTTCCAGGGCTTCAAGTGCTCCGCTGTACTACTACCTCGTGGACCCGAGCCGTGATTACCAAAAGATTGGCGAACCCGGCGGTGCGGCGAGTCGGAGCCGGTCAGTTCGCCCAGAGGCAATTCAAACGTCAGCGGCGGCCGGCTCCGGTGGCTGACCTTGATGTTCGGCGATATGAGATATCTGCTGCTTCTACTGCTTGCAATCAGCTTGGCCCTTTGTGGCTGCGATACTGTGAGTGGCGTTTCAAGGACGGCGGCTGTCCACAAAGTTCCGGACCTGGCAGCTGTAAAGGCTCACATCGAGGGCTACCCCGAGGTCAGCGAAGTCAGGCTCTGGCAAAGAGAGGGAGGAGTGCCTCTCACCCTGACGGGCATCCACAAAGCCGACGAGGTGTACTATGTGTCATATTCGGGTGAAGAGAACATCCGCGGCACTCTGATGTTCGATAAGAATTACAAAGGCGAGGTCGAGTACAGCCAGACGCTCATGATGATGAACCTTCGACCTCCACAGGCATGGATTGACGCCACTTGGCCCGTCATGAAAAAGATCGAGAAGGATCTGGAGGAGCATTTTGGTCTTTCGGAGTTCCCCCAGACCCTGAGGGTTGCAGTCATCCGAGTTGAAAACCCAGACAGGGGAGAGCCGAACAATTCACTTCACTCGACGCCGCGATGAGCTCTCTGTTTCAAGCCGGATGCCAGCGACGCGGCGCGAGTGAGTTTTTGCGTTCGCCCCAAATGCTGCACGCATTCAGGACTGCTGTTGACGGGGCAGGGCGTTTTGATGAAAGTTAGTGCATGAAAGCAGAGCTTACGGCAATTATTGAAGAAGCGCCCGAAGGCGGCTATTGGGCAGTCTGTGCCGAAGTTCCCGGCGCCAACGGACAAGGGGAGACTATTGAGGAAGCAAAGGAAAGCTTGCGTGAGGCCGTTCGCCTGATTTTCGAGGACCGGGCCGCCGACATGAGGCGTGGTCTTCCAGAGGATGCAATTGAGGCCGTGATAGCAATTTAATGAAGCGGCGGGATTTGGAGAGGAGGCTGCGGGTCGCGGGTTGCTACTTGAAGCGGGAAGGGGCGGCACATTCGCTATGGACAAACCCTCGCACCGGGACTGTTGAGGCAGTGCCTCGGCACACTGAGATAAAGGAGCCGCTTGCACGGAAGATTCTAAAGTCGCTTGGTGCAGAATGAATGGGGCGAACCATTGGCCTGGAGTGGCCACGGGATGGCGGGTCTTGTTTGCATTTTTACGCCTTCGGCCCCGCGCCACTCAGGCCGGGGGTTAGGTGCCAGGGCACACATGCAAGATTCTACCCCAGGGTTCGCGTTGATCGACGCCGTCGAGTTTCAGAAGCAGCATCCGAGGACATTCGAGCTCCCTGACGAGTGGAATCGCCAGCACATCGCCGTTGGCGAGTGGGCCAAACTCATGTTCCAGTTCCCGGTGGAGCGTTATCCGGAGGTGGAGCGTATGTGGGTGCGCGTCACCGAGGTCACCAGCCACGGCTACAAGGGCGTCTTGGATAATAATCCGGCGAACATCGAGTTCATCGCCTTGGATGAGCCAATCACCTTTGAGCCACGACACGTCATTAGCATTCTCCCGCCCAGAATTTACTTTGGGCCTTTAACTCTCGAACAGAATGAACATGACACCTAACCCCTATCAAGCCCGCGCGGTCAATAGCGAAAAGCATCCCTTCCGGAAATTTTTCTTTTCCGTGTAGCGGACCCAAGAGGCGGAACTCCGACTTGGTTTTCAGTTGAGCAGCTCGGACCTGGGATCCGACTAAACGCCTATTTGGACTCGGTCGGGACAGCGGGAGTCGTTTGCCTGCAAACCCTCAACCCCGGGCTGCCTTCCAGCGCCGCGATCCAACGCCGCCGCGCGGTCCAGAAACTAATCCAGTACACCCGCAGGCTTTCCATTCAAAGTGAAGGCGGCTGCCATCTCACGGCTCTTTGCCGAGGCGTGGGTGGTTCCAGTTTTTTGTGGACCTGCCTGAGGGGCGGATGCTCCAAAATTATCTCATTACACTCTTGAGTTATGGGGGCGCTGAGTTGCCGTGGTGAGCTGATTTGCGTAGGTTGGGATTGCTCCGGGCGGAGGATAGGGCAACGCTGGGAAGCGACCCGAGCGCCGGCTCAGAGCGGATAAACGGCAGATGGGGCGGAGGGCCTTTTGGGGCTGTCCGCCCTGCCGGTATCCGGCTCAAAGCGATAAATCCACTGTTTTAATCCATCCTTTGCGGGGTTTCGGAGTTGAATGGGCCACTGGCCGCAGGTCCCAATCGAGAGGCCCCGGATTGCTGGCTTTGCCCAACGCGGACCGGAGTGCTCGAGGCACAAGAAGGATGATCTGCGACTGGTGGGGGCATAGCCTTTTTGGCGCATCCAGTTAGACGTGCGGGTTGCCTGCGGTCAGGGCGAAAGCGTTTGACCATCGAGACCGCCAGGCGCTCCGGGTCAAAGACGGTCTTGTTTTTGAGCATGAAATAGACGGCACGGGCCAGCTTGATGGCCACGACAGTGTTGGACTTAAATTTGTTGCCACCCATTTGGGCCTCCAAGCGCAAGGACAGGGGTCGGATCAGGTGGTGGTCGCGTTTGGCAATGACGGCCGCTTCCCCAAAGGCCCAACGGAGGTAAGGGTTGCCCAACTTGGCGCCGCGCAGACCCTTGATCTTGCCAGCGCTGGCGACGGTACCTTTGACCAGACGGCAGTAGGACAGGAAGTCCTTGACGGTGGGAAAACGTTGAATGTCGCCGATTTCGTAAAGGATCGTCAGGCCCAGGCTTTCGCCGATGCCGGGCACACTTTGCAACAGAGCATACTCGCGGCCGGCCACGGTTTTGGTCTGGCGCTGAAGTTCCTCTTCGAGTTGGAATATTTGGTGGTCAAAATGCTTGATCATGGCCAGGTCGTTTTGAGGGCGATCTGGCGCAGGGGATTGTCCTCGGCTTTGAGGAGGGCCTCTTCCCAGGGGTCGCGGACCCGGCGGGTCTGTCGGGCCGGAGTGCGGTTGTGGGCCAATTGGTGGGAATAGATGCGGGCCAGCAGTTCGGAGCGGCGCCACACGTAGAAGATGCGTTGGCGCAAGAGGGCGCGCAACGGCCGCATGCTGGCGGGATAGACGTAAGCCGGCGGGATAAGATTGGAGCGCAGCAAGTGTGTGAGTTTCTCGGAGTCGATGCGGTCATTCTTGTTCTTGCCGCCGTGGATGGCTTTGACATAGAGCGCATGGGCCAGGACGAAAGTCAGGCCGGCGGCCTGGCAGGCGTCGGCCAGCCAATACCAGCCGAACATGCACTCACAGCACACGGTCAGGTCGTGCTGGTACGGGGCAACGAGTTTGAGGAAGTAGGCGAAGTCGTTATTGAGGACGTTAGTGTGGACCAGTTTCTTGCCCTGCCGGTCCATGAGGCAGACATACATTTGGCGCGCGTGCAGATCGATTCCGCAGTTGTATTCGGTCGTTGAGCTATAGTATTTCATGAGTGACTGATTGATTGGTGTCCTTTGGACACTAGTTAACGTTGTTCCGCGGGGAGTGCCGTTAACACTCCCCGCCCGATTGCCCCAATGATATCAGAACCAACCAAGGGCTTGAGTGGGAGTATCACGCGCTCTGCACTGGACGCCCGGACGACGTTCTGTTTGCACATTGAAGCTCACCGGCCGGGCGCCAGTGAGCGCGAGCGTTGGGCGTTACGTTCTGTGCGCAGAGTTGACCTTCGTTAAGAAGCGACTTAACTATTCGTATGAAAGGTGTTGTGGACAAACCTGAGCGTTCGCGCTCAACAGACAAAGAGATTCTATGCCGCATTACTTGATTCAAGGCAGTTACACCGCCGAGGCCTGGCAGGCACTGCTCAACAAACCCGAGGATCGCAGCGAGGCCGTTCGCCCAGTCATCGAAAAGTTAGGCGGCCGAATTGTGCACTCCTGGTACGCCTTCGGCCAGCATGATTTTGTGGCCGTTGTGGAGATGCCCGACCATGTGAGCGCGGCGGCTCTCTCATTGGCGCAGAGGGCCGGAGGAGCTTTGCGGTCACTGGAAAGCACCCCCTTGCTTGAATTCTCCGAAGGCGTGGAAGCCATGAAGCGCGCAAGCAAAGCCGGATACCGACCGCCAGGCAAATAAGGGACACGGAGCTGGGAACAACTCGTGCAGCCTTTGTATTCGGGGGAACGGTGAATTGGTTCGTTTTGGCATAACGGGTGCCGCTAATCGCGTAATTAACGGAGTTTCGAACTCACGCGGCTGGCAAACGCTGTTCCAGCGGCCAGAGGCTTACTTCGCAGGGCCACTGGGCGCAGGTAGGGCTACGAACGCGCGGGCTCCAGCGGCGAGCCATTTACCATCCTTTTTCTCGGCGATCCAGGTCACATGATGTTTGAAGGGGGGGATTACGTTCCCATCAGTCCCCTTCATTCCGGTAATTTCACCGGCTACATCCACGATGGCGATATTCTTGCCCATATAGCGAATGCTCTCGATTTGGCCTGCATAGGTTGAGCTGGCCATTGGGCCGCTCTGTTCTTCGGTGAAGAGTTTCTCAATCTCAGCCGGCCCTTTAGCGTGCCGGCCAAACGGATTGATGAGATCGCCATCCGCGAGCCAGAACGAGGCCATGAGCTTGGGATCGTGCTTATTCCAGGCGGCAGCCCATTCGTCGTGGCGTTTGTGAATAGCTTCATCTTCTTTTTGATCGGCGCGAGCCGTGGGAGATGCGAGAAGGCCGAGGAGTACGGATAGCAATAATAATTTTTTCATAAATAAGTTAACATTGGCTGCAGGCGACCCACAGCAATCTATAGTATGTGAACGGGATCGAATTAAACAAAACGCCTTGGCCTGGCAAACAAATTCAGGAGATTGAGTGCGTCCTTATGAACTCGAGGCGTCGCAGCATCCTTACCTCTGAAAGCTCGTTTTCGCCCGATCAACTCGCGAAGATTTGCTGGTCTCTGGACGAGATCACGGCGTGCGGCAGAGAACTTGAAGAGAGGGGCGAGTCCTCTCGCAATGCGACGGAGGCTGTTGATTACCTGGTCGCAAGAGTTGTAGATTAGTGCCGCATACATCCGTGGCAGCATGATGACCTCTAACCACACCATTCAGCGGATGCGAGCCAGCCGTTTATGTCAGTCACAGTTCGGACGCCCTCGGCGGCTGGCTCGCACCGCTGATGGTGATCGTTGGGCGCTTCTCATCGCATGAAAACTCTCATGGCTTCTTGTGTCGTCGTTTGCTCTTGGGTTGGTGCTGGGCTGTTATTTTGAGCACCATCGGCTCGCTGGCCGGTGAGTTGCTCGCATGTCTCCGCGGCCGCTCTTTCTAACTTGATTTCTCGGTTCACGAGGTGAAAATTCCATTCGAAGCTCAAGCTCCTAATGAAAACCAGGTTAACTGTCGGACTCATGCTTGCATTGGCCGTTCTGGCGGTCACCGTTACTGTTTTTCATCCGTGGAGTCAGCCAAATCGCAATTCGGAACCAATTGCCCAGCCCGAGGTCGACACGGCATCGCCTGTCGCGGAAACACCACCCGAGCCGGTGCACACGGCGGCCACGCGCCCTCAGATTTCACCTCCAAAGCAACCTGCGCCGGCTGAAAACCTAGCCAATCCCGGTTCACCCGATCCGCTTGCTGGCATCACGAACAAATTGGAGCGCTTGAATCGTATTCGCCAAACCTTTGCCGCTCTGGCAGCAGGCAATCCCACCAATGCCCTGCGTGCCGTCAAGGACCTCAGCAACGACACCGAGCGGGAGACAGCTCTGCTCGCGTTGGTGACACAATGGACCCAAGGACACCTCAGTCCGGCACAAGACCGGGCCCACTATATCTCGACCTACGGCATCGAGGCTGGGCTCGGCGTCGAACTGGCCGATAACCCCGAGCTGGCAGTTCTTTGGGCCAATGAACTCACCGAAGGCGCCGGCCGCGCCGCCGTTCTGCGCCGAACCGCTGCTGCTCTCGTCGGTTCCGATCCGGCATCAGCGTTTGCGCTGGGCGAACAACTTCCCCCGGACGAACAACAAAATTTTCTCCATGCTGTCCTCGCCAGTTGGGGCGCCGCCGACACCGATGCAGCTCTGAAATATGCGGGCCAATTGCAAGATCCGGCAGAGCGCGATGCTGCCCTCGCCGCCATTCGTACCATGGCGCCAGTCGGCATCGGCGCAGCACTCAGGATGCAAGATGGATACGCAGTAGTTAATCAATTGATTCCAGGCACACCTGCGGAACTGAGCGGTCAAATTCTTCCCGGCGATCGCATCCTTGCGCTGGCGCAGGGCGACGGTGCATTCGTGGATGCTCGCGGTTTGCCGCTAAAAGATATCGTCGATATGATTCATGGCGCCCCCAACACCACTGTTCAATTGCAACTCCTTGCCGCCGATGGGGAGACCCCACCGCGCACAGTTTCAATTGTGCGAGACCAATTGAAGTTCAAGCGATAGTCCGAAACGTCCAGCTTCTTGACATCGCGGCCTCAAAACAGGCGCCTGCCTGACAACGCGCGTGCAATGCAGATGGCGTCCAACGAGCGGATTGAGCCGATGACGAGCAGCGCTGTGTGCCGGTGGTTTCAATTCCACGCTGTTGACGCGATGCGCGTCACGGCTCATCCTCGTTGTTCGGCAACACTAAACGCACACACGTACATAATATGAAACTCAACATTCACACCATTGGGTTTGTCACGCTCTTGCTATTCATCGCCGCAATCAAATGCGGGGGCGCGCAACCTTCGCCACCGCCCATCACGGGCACGATCACCTTTAGTGGGTCAGGCATTAGCATCACGCCCGGTGAGGGGTGGTATCGCTGTGAGCCGCCGACAGGTGCGGGCGTATTCTTCCGTGGCGGGATTGCATGCGGCCCTACCATCGTCAGCGAGTCGGGGATGCTATCGGTCGGTTTGATGGACAAGCACTATAGCAGTCTGGAGTCGGTGGCGGTCCAAGTGCGCGAGGAATACGACAGCATTCTTTCCGAGGATAGGCACTCATTGCGACGCGAGCCGTTCGTGACCGACACCGGCCTGCGGGGGTTACACGTTTCCTACGTTCAGCGAAGCGTGCGCGATGGGCGAGCAGCGGAGGTCCGGTGTCACCATTACGTTGTCACTAATCGCGATGGGCGTGTCGTGGACGTCGCCTACTTGGCCGACGCCCGACATGACACAAATAGGGCGCATGAAATGATTCGGCAGAGTTTGAGTCTGCAATGATCATGCCGCCGAACCACCGCAGGCAACGGACCCCGCGAGTCGGGTCTACTTGCATACCAGGCCAGCGGCGCGGGGCCGCTGCTGCGAAACGTCGGGTCGCATAGCGGTTGCTATATGAAAGAACAGAGATCGAAAGCCCTCTTCGGATCCCCGAAGTCACAGAAGAGTTTCTTCGATGTTTGGCGCTCTGAGCTGGTGCAATCCATGACACTGGTCGACATTCTACCCGAAGGCAACCTCTACTATTACAAGTCGCCGTACTCCTGCAACGTGTGGGTCATCGTTGGTCCGCACACTCTTGTGGTGGCGTATCCGTCCGGCGAGAGTCCTCGGGCGATCCGCGACAGGGTTCGTCTTTGGCACGAAGCCCTCAAGGCCCGTCAAGAGCCCATCCGCTCTTTGGAAATGGGTCTCCCTGTCTATGGTGGCGAGGAAGATCGTGTTGTCGGGAGGGTAACGGTTGCGTGGTTCCGTCCGGGTGACTGGTGTGGGCTGGCTATGGAAGACAACCGCCCACTTCCAAAACACTGTAACCAGCTCCCAGTCGGTTGGTCGGAAGCGTCAGCGCACACATGAACTTCTCCACGCTCAAGGACGGACAGGTTGCCGTGGTTCAGGCGGAACTGGACACCGGCATTGTGCTGGCTCCTAACGGTCAGAGGTATCTGCGTGCTGGAGAGGCCTTCCGCACTTTCGACTCGCTTGCAGCAGCCAAGGCCTTCGCTCAGAGGGTAGTGGCGGCCAAACCCAAGGTGGAGTGCGGCCTATAGGACTCCAGCGGGTCACACATAGAGCGCATCGCCAGCACATGACTACAGGAACGCCCAACCCGGCTGGTGCAGTGGATGCGCCGATTGCGTCTCTATTTGTATTTGAATCTCAGGGGCGGCGCACCACTGACCAGCATCGTTGGGCCGCGAACCAGTTCCGATGAAAAAACGAAGGTTAGGGCTGATTTGGGTGAATATTGCTGTCGTTGTGGTGGCCCTCGCTCTGGTCTGGTTCGGGCGGGGTTCAGGTTCACCTGCGATTCCGGCCGTTCCCTCACTTGCGTGGTCTCCGCCCGGTCCTCAGCCTAAGCTGCACACAATCCAGCTTTGGATTGGCTCCCACCAGTTGGAGGCTGAGGTTGCGCATGAACCTGCGGAGATCTATACCGGCCTTATGTTCCGAACGAATTTGCGCTTTAACGAAGGTATGATTTTTGTGCTCCCAGTGACCCAACGAGCTGAGTTCTACATGAGGAACACCTTGATCCCGCTCTCCTGTGCCTATCTGGACGACGAGGGAGTCATCTTAGAAGTCCACGACATGAAGCCAAGGGACGAGACCAGAATTGCTTCCAAGTCTGCGAACGTCCGGTTCGTCATAGAAGCCAATCGAGGCTGGTTCCAAGAACATAACGTAGGGCCTGGATTTCTTGTTGCGACCGAGCGCGGCAAACTGGCGGGTCTTCTGCGAAACTCGAACTGAGCATGCGACACGTGTACGTGCAATCTCCGCGGGCCCAACCGGCACATGCACTGGACGGCGCGATAGCGCAGGCGAATCATTTGGGCATCACGACCGCGCCGCCGGTGATGCGCGTCGTTTGCCATCGAGCACACAACAGCTATGAAAACCTCACACGCAGTCTCGACTGCCATGGTCTTGATCGCAGCGACCCTTATGTCCGGGTGCTGCACGCACCAGCACGGGCGAAAGGACCCGAATTTTCCGGTCGCCTCCAGTCACCGGTATACGGTCTACGTGGGCGACAAACAATTCGAGGTCGACTCAGTGCGTTTCCAAGGTGACTGGGTGATCTTGGAGGGAGGCTATCCAGGCGTGAAGGCGATGTGGATACCTCGCAATCAGATCAGTGTTATACAGGAGCCGAAGTGATTCTGGTATGGCCGAACCGCGCGCCTGCACCGAGCCTCAGCCTTGCTGACCGGTCGGTGAGGGCTCAAGTTAGCGAGCAGCGACAATGAGGCGAGCTGCGAAATACACCTTGGCCACCGCAGGCGGCCTTGTCGTAATAGTGTCGGCCCTCTACGTGTTGGCCGTGGGCATTGCTTTCAGAGCTCATTACGATGAAGACAGGATCGTACTGGGAGGTAAGAATGTCGAATACGCAATCAACGATTATGTGGAGAAGCACGGCTCCCCGCCAGTCAAGCTGGATGACCTCATTCCTGTGTTCATGGCTTCGATGCCGTCATTTCCGCAGGTGTCAAATGTTCACTATCGCGTCGCAGCCGACGGGCACGGCTGGACTCTGGACATTGACCGACCAAGGGGGGATTCACTGCTGACATATCGTCGGACGAATACCGGCCTGAGTCCCGAAGACACCAAGCGTTGGGTGCATACGGAGAACGGCTGCTATGTGCTTAAACTTCGCTAACCCGTCACCGGAGCCGACAGCCGCTGGCACTTGCGCTTTTCCGGCCGGTGCGAGGTCCGCTGGTCGTTGGCGTGGTCACGGCGCTGACTCCGGCGGCTGCGGCTCAGTTCCGCGTTGGGTCCCGCAACCACAGAGTTTGTGATAAACAAGAAACGAAAGGCCGTTAATCCGATAGTCACCACGGCGTTGATCCTTGTGTTCGCCATCTGCGGGGGCAGAAGTCAACAGGCGCAGGCAACGAACCAGGCACCTGCCTCGCTTAGCCCAGCGGCATAGCACCTTGACAATGGAGCCTACCTTGTCCTGCGCGAGGCGCCCACACCGCAAGAGGCCCGAGCGGCGGGTGCTTCTCCGGTTGTGCTCGCTTATGACCGCAGAAAATACAGCGGCGCCCCCCCGAATGAGCCTCTCACGTACGTGGCCATCGATCCGAAGGATTACGTTCCGCTGATTATCGAAGGCACGCCTGAGATGAAAAGCGATGGGCAGGGCAAAAGCCTTCTCACCGTGTCACTGGCCCGCAAAAACGTGCAAAGGGCGGAAGCTTTCACGCGGGCGCACCTCGGTGGCCGCATCGCAATGGTGGTGGGCGGAGAGATTGTGACTTTGCACAAGGTTCGGAGGTCATCACAGACGGGAAGGTGCAAATTACTCGCTGCACCGACAACGCATGTGAAGTGATCCGTTCAAAGCTTGGGAACTAAGAATGGCCCAACAACTCGCGGCAACGAATGAGCGGCAACAACATCAATTTGAGATTCGAGCAGCGGAGCGTGCCGCTCATCGTTGCCCTTCATCGTTAAACGGCATGAGGCGCATGACGTAGCGGGGTCAGAACAAGTTTTTGCACAATCGCGAAATGAATCAGCAGAACCCAGTGAAGAAAGTTTGTTCTGACCCCGACGCCACTGGGCGTTGACATCGTTGTCCTGCTTGCCAGAATCAGTCCGCTGTTAGAAAAACGCAGTTATTCGCGCCTCCGACCAATTCGCCCGACCAGACGCATGAAAGCAACAATCGCCCGTTCAACGTTCTCCCGTCGCCAGTTCCTGGTTCTCTCCGGTGCAGCCCTTGCGCTGCCCACCCTGTTTCCCGCCGGTGCGCTGGGCGCAAACGCGGCTTCGCGGCGCATCAACCTGGGGTTGGTCGGCTGCGGCAACATGGGAACCTCGAACCTGCGCGCTTTCCTGCGGGAGAAAGATTGCCAGGTCGTCGCCGCCTGCGACGTCGATCGGCAGCACCTGAGCCAGGCCGTCGGCCTCATCAACCGCCAAAACCAGAACAAGGATTGCCGGGGCTACCGCGACTTTCGCGAATTGCTGGCGAGCCCGGACATCGACGCCGTCATGCTGGCGGTGCCGGACCACTGGCATGAGCTGGTCGCCGTCGAAGCTGCCCGGCGCAAGAAGGATATCTATGGCGAAAAACCGCTGGCCCGCACGATCGCCGAGCAACAGGCGATTGTCCGGGCCGTTCGCGAAAACGACCGCATCTGGCAGACCGGTTCCTGGCAGCGATCGCTGGCGCTTTTCCGCAAAGCGGCCGAAATCGTTCGCAACGGCCTCATCGGGGGTATCACGCACGTCGAAGTGGGGCTTCCCGGCGGCAACCGGAATTCCGGTGGCGCCGCCGAGCGCATGACGCCCAGCGACCCGCCGCCGGAGCTGGATTACGATTTCTGGCTGGGCCCCTCGCAGATGATGCCCTACATCCAGGGCCGGGTGCACCGCAACTGGCGCTGGAATTACAATACCGGCGGTGGCCAATTGCTGGATTGGATCGGGCACCATTGCGACATCGCGCATTGGGGTTGCGACTTCGACAACTCGGGCCCCTTTGAGATCGAGGGCAAGGGCGAGTTCCCGCCCAAAGACGCCGTCTGGAACACTTGCACCACCTACCGCATCGAACTGAAATATCCCCGCAACATCACGATGACCATTGCGGGGGGTTATCCCGATATTCGCAGCGGCACCAAATGGATCGGCACCAAAGGATGGGTCTGGGTTGACCGCGGCTCCTTCGAGGCGTCGAATGAAGATTGGCGCGACTTTGTCGATTTGCCGGAGGAACTTCGCAAGGTGAAGCTCTACAAATCCAGCAACCACCAGGGCAATTTCCTGGAGTGCGTCCGGTCGCGCACACCCACGATCACACCGGCCGAAACCGCCCATCACTCGGCGATACCCGGGCATTTGGGCCTCATCTCCATGCTGGTCGGCAGAAAACTGCGGTGGGACGCGCAGGGCGAGCGCATCCTGGAGGACCCGGAAGCCAGTCAACTGCTCACCCGCCGGTTCCGGCCGCCGTGGAAATTTGCCTGAATTGAAAGGACAGAATGAGACCGGAGAACTTCGTCGCAGCGTGGGAAGGAGGCAGAATGATTAGGGGAGAATGATTAAGTGAGATGGCGAGCCATGAGCCAACTTATGCGATTTCCCAGCGCCATTCGGCGAGACCCCGACATCGAAGCCTGGATGCGCGAGCATGGTGATGAACTGGGAGCAATCGCGCAGCGCTGGTTTGAGGTCATGCGCGCCTGTGGAGACGATGTCCGAGAACTATTACACGACGGTCACCCTACCGCGTGTGTCCGGGACGCGGCATTCGCTTACGCCAATGCGTTCAAAGCCCACGTCAATGTCGGTTTTTTTCGTGGTGCTGAGCTTGCCGATCCCGATGGCTTGCTTGAAGGCACCGGCAAGTTCATGCGCCATGTCAAGCTAAGGCCTGGTCGGCAGGTTGACTATGCGGCTTTGAAGAGGCTGGTCCACTCCGCATACATTCATATGAAGCACCGTCTCAAAGCGGAGTAGTTTATGAAGACGCCGTATAACCATTGTTTTGCATTCCTGGCCTGCGTTCGGAAAGGGGCTCATCTCTGCGTGCAGGCGACGCCGGGATTGCGCCTTGGTGTTTTTCCTGAGTCAGGGTCCGGCGCGCCGGACGCAGCCCGTTAGCTGGCCGAGACCCATCATTTGCTTCGCTCGAGTTTGTGGAACGCAAGGGGAAGCTGATCCCCTTCGGAGTGGCTGAAACTTTTTGGCCTCGTACCGTGTAATCTTAATAACTGTAAGGCGGCATCACGCGTTTCGATGAATTCAAGCGCACCGAATCGGCAAATCATTCTCTACATCGCAGCGGTGCTTCTTGCCGCGTGGCTGTGGATGTTGAGCATCAAGCTGGGCTTCCGGCCACGCGAATGGCTTTGGGTCACGGTGCTCATGTGGATTCCAGGATTGGTGTCGATGCTCTTCCGGTTCTTGTTCCGGGAAGGCTTTGCGGATGTCGGTTGGCGCGTCGGCAAAGTGGGATTCTGGGCGTGGGCTTACTTTGGGCCACTGGGCCTGGCTTCGCTATCCGTCTTGCTCGCGCTACTTCTTGGAAGAGTGAGAGTAGCTGCCCATTTGTCCGATCAAACCATGCTGGAGGCTGTGTTCTTCAAACTTTCCTGGCCGGTGCGCGATGCTTCTGCCAGCACCCTACTGCTCCAGCGATTCCTTGCGGTGGCTCTGATTAGTATCGGGCCCGGTTTTTTCTGCGCTTTCGGTGAGGAGCTGGGATGGCGCGGTTACCTGTTGCCCCGATTGATGCAGGCCGGTTGGCCATCTCCCCTCTTGCTCAGTGGTATGGTGTGGGGCATCTGGCATTTGCCCTTATTCGTTTTGACCGGCTACGCGCATGGAGCGGTGGCTTTGTCGATCATCATGTTCACCTTGCTCACGGCCTTGTTTGGCGTGTTCATTGGCTGGTTGCGTCTCGCCTCAGGGAGTATTTTCGTCGCAGCGATGGCGCACACTTCTTTCAATTCGTTTGTGCAGAGTTTCTTCGGCGTGTCTTTTGTGGGAGATGGCGCCTGGTTTTTGATTGGCGATTATGGGGTATTGACGCTGGTCTGTTACGGCGCACTGGTTGCATGGCTTTACTGGTCCAGGAGGGTTTACACTGTTTTAGCGAGGAGCGCTGAGATGCGATGAGACTGCGGCCTAACGTAGAGGGGTCGGGACAAACGTTTTTCACGAGCGCAGTCATCCTCCTTTTTTCCTTGCGGTTTGGCGCGCCACCGGCGCGCCAAACCGCAAGGAAAAAAGAGGGTGGGTGGGGTGGCGTCTTACCCAGGGCGGCAGTCGCTTCGCTCCTTTGCCCTGGGCTATTGTCAGGCCGCCCCTCCGGGGCTGCGGAACGGCGAACAAAGTTGGAGCAGGGACGCTCGCGAAGGGTAGTAGCCAAGTGGATAGCCCTATCACACGAATAAGGGGTGGGTGGGGTGGCGTCTTACCCAGGGCGGCAGTCGCTTCGCTCCTTTGCCCTGGGCTATTGTCAGGCCGCCCCTCCGGGGCTCCGGAACTGCGAACAAGAGGGTGCAGGGACGCTCGCGGAATGTAGTAGCCAAGTGGATAGCCCTATCACACGAATAAGGGGTGGGTGGGGTGGCGTCTTACCCAGGGCGGCAGTCGCTTCGCTCCTTTGCCCTGGGCTATTGTCAGGCCGCCCCTCCGGGGCTGCGGAACGGCGAACAAAGTTGGAGCAGGGACGCTCGCGGAATGTAGTAGCCAAGTGGATAGCCCTATCACACGAATAAGGGGTGGGTGGGTGGCGTCTTACCCAGGGCGGCAGTCGCTTCGCTCCTTTGCCCTGGGCTATTGTCAGGCCGCCCCTTCGGGGCTCCGGAGCGGCGAACAAGAGGGTGCAGGGACGCTCGCGGAATGTAGTAGCCAAGTGGAGCAATCGGACCCACTTTTAATCGCGCGCTTTGTCCTTAGCTGCGAATCGGGGAAGTCAGGCGGACCGAAATTTCTCAGCCACCATTCCATAAGAGGCGCGCGTGAATCTCACGTATTTGGCGTGAAATTCACGCAGGTTGAAAGTTCGGTGGACCTCGAACTGAGGCGATGCCCGCTGGATCCTGGCTGGAAATCCGCTTGGCACTTGGAATGCTGGCACCGATTTTCAGGGAAGAGGAGAGCCTAAAAAGAGTTCTGTGAGGCAAAGGTGAGTGTCAGATTCAGTCAGGTGGTAGCGGGGTTAGGGCTGATGGCGATAGCCAACGGGGCGGCCCAAATCGCCAGCACGAATTTTTCCAATTGGGAAACCGCACCCGTGCATCCCGTGGCCCTCAGCCCCGATGCTTCGACGCTGGCGGTCTGCAACCTGGCTGACAATCACCTCGAATTGTTCGATGTGACATCCGGCAAGCCGCTCGTGCTGACGAATATTCCGGTCGGCCTTGATCCCGTCACGGTTCGGTTCCGCACCGCCTCGGAACTTTGGGTGGCCAATTACATTTCGGGTTCGATCAGCGTCATCGAGTTGCCGAGCGCGCGAGTGGTTGCCACCCTCACTACCACCAACGAGCCCTCGGATATTGTCTTTGCGGGAAACCCCCAGCGCGCGTTTGTCTCCTGCGGGCAGCCCAACCTCGTGCAGGTGTTTGACCCCGCCACTTTGCAGCTTGTCACCAACCTGGCCATCGATGGAAACCGGCCACGCGCGATGGCGGTCAGCCCGGATGGCGCAAAGGTCTATGTCGCCATTTTTGAATCGGGCAACGCCTCGACCATTATCAGCACCGGCGTTTCCTCCGGGCTGCCGCGGCCCAGCCCGATTACTTTTCCCTTTGCGCCTTCGGGCGGGCAGGACCCGCCGCCCAACCGTGGCACCAATTTCGTTCCTGCGCTCAACCCGCTGCTTTCCAACAGCTCCCCACCCCAGGTTAGCCTGATTGTCAAAAGAAACAGCGCCGGTCGATGGATGGACGATAACCAGGGCGATTGGACCGAGTTCATCCGCGGCACCAACGCTGTTTTCACCGGGCGCGTGCCGGGTTGGGACATGCCTGACCATGACCTGGCGATCATTGACTCGAGCACCTTCGCCATCACCTATGCGACCGGTCTGATGAACATTTGCATGGCGGTGGCGGTGAACCCCGTATCGGGCAAAGTCTGTGTGGTGGGCACCGATGCCCTGAACCAAATTCGGTTCACGCCGGTGCTCAACGGGATTTTTATCAGGGTCAACCTGGCGCAAGTGGACCCGGTGACCGGCAGTGGCATCATCACGGACCTCAATCCGCACCTCAACTACCAGACCCCCCAGATCGAGCAGACTAACCGGGAACAATCGATCGGCGACCCGCGGGGTATCGTCTGGTCGGCCGACGGCAGGCGGGCCTACGTCACCGGGATGGGGTCCGATAATTTGATCATGATCGACGCCCAGGGCAACCGGGCCGGCCTGAACCCCCGTGTTCCTAGGCTGTTTCCTGGTGGGATCCTCTAGAGTCG